>JADMIO011101856.1_pt1 | contig 136707 bp, 99 predicted proteins | sample 8958161 | NCBI WGS metagenome assembly JADMIO01 (sample SAMN16585339, study PRJNA669376) | soil metagenome | isolation source: Crop rotation soil | place: USA: Cullars Rotation, Alabama | collected 2011
GCCGCGACTTCAAGTCACGTGAATTCCAAGCTTCGGATCCCACTGTGCTGGAAAGGAACTATCCGCCGTACAATCCAAAGGATTGCGAGCTTCCAGCACACCTAAGGTCGCACGTTGTTGAGAACGTTCATGACCTTTTCGTTCCACAGGATATCCACATTGATCTCGAACAGCGGATTAGCAGATTTATTCGACGAGGTTACGTTAATCGACATCCGTTGATCAGTAATTATTGGACTGACCTCGATGCCAGGTTGACGAACTTAGAAGATCCTCACGCAAAATGTCCGCATCTTCCGTCCACGGCCAGCGGTATGAACCAGATAGGATTGAGTGGGGCAGGGAAGACAACAGGCACTGTTCGGATCTTACGGAACTATCCACAAGTGATCGTTCATCAGGAATACCGGGGACAACGATTCAATCGGCTGCAAATAACGTGGTTGATGCTGTCTTGCCCGCATGATGGCAGTACGAAGGCCGTTTGTGGGAACTTCCTAAAAGCTGTGGACCGGCTCCTGGGCACGACGTACGAGCGCGATTACATGCGCGGTGGCAAGCAAACGACGGAACAGCTCATTCAGGCGATGGCACGGGTTGCATGGTTGCATGGATTGGGCGTTTTGGTCATCGACGAGATTCAACACGTCAGTGCTGCAAAGTCGGGCGGCGTCGATAAATTGCTCAATTTCTTTGTCGAGCTAACCAATGAAATCGGCGTTCCGCTGATCATGATTGGCACCTTCAAAGCCATGGGTGTTCTCTGTAGTGAGTTCCGGCAGATCCGACGTGGCTGCAGTGAGGGAGACATGATTTGGACACGCATGGAGAATGACTCCTCTTTTGAAACGCTGGTTCGAGGATTATGGAAATATCAATATACGAAAGAGCTCGCGCCGTTGACTCGAGAAATGATCGATGTTCTTTACGAAGTCAGCCATGGGATCGTCGATTTTGTGGTCAAGATCTTCAAGCTCGGCCAAATTCGCGCGATTCTGTCGGGAAAAGAGAGAATTACACCAGGCATCCTTCGTTCAGTGGCCAGCGACTCGATTCGTTTGGCTAAGCCGGTTCTGGATGCATTGCGTTCGGGTGATTTCAATGCTCTCAAGCAACTGGAGGACATTCACCCGCTCGATTTTGCCAGTGCCGTCCAACGCATTCGGCGTGAGCAGGCACAGCAAAGTCTTTTGGCGCCGGTGGCAAATGAAATTGCGGTCGAGCCAAGTCCGCTCGATAAAGAAAAAATTGTTGATGCTGTCAAAGATTCTCCCACGTCGTCGACCTCGACCGGAAAGCGCCCTTTCAAAAGCAATAGAGCAACTAAGAAAACATCCGCTCTAAAGAAGGAACTCGTCGGTTTGCTCGCCATAACTTCCGCGGCCGAGGATAAAGGGAAGTCGGCCTACGATGCGTTGCGCGATGCGGACCTGATTCGTGCCGCAACGGATTTCACCCGTTCACAGGCTGCATGATGGCATTCGCTCCAGATTTTCACGAAGGCGAGTTGTTCTGCAGCGCGCTGGCTCGTTACTGCGCCCGCATGGGATACCGCGGTCACGTTGTCACATTGCGCGCGATTTTTGGGACCCCTAATGCGAGCCTGACCATTGACCTCCCAAGCGGTCTGACAACTTTTGTTGATCAGCTACCACCCGGAACGCCGATCGACGTAGGCCAGATCATCGACGGCCACACTTTGTTCCCTGTATACGCCCCTTTTCTGAATCGGCTGCGGCACCGCCGGGTCCGACTCGGTATGAAAGGTCTGAACCGGCGTGGTTACCTGCGTTGGGGCAATACGTCTAATAGAATCTCGAATGCTCGCCGACTTCGTTTCTGTCCTTGTTGCGCGAAGGAGGACCAGAAGCTTCACGGAGAAACATTTTGGCACCGGGTTCACCAGATTGATGGCATAGAGGTTTGTCTAAAGCACCACGTCTTTTTAGAAGATGCCGTTTCAATTTGTGATAAAACGCCTGTTACTCCGTGGATACCCGCGGATAACCGATTTGCGGAGGTCGCGCCTCGCCAGCTCCGTCCGGCGGATTCCGATCACAGAAAATTAGTCGCAATTGCTAACCAGCTCAGTTGGCTACTAAATTCAGGATATCGTATACGTGGCCGGGAGCACCCTTGGAGACACTATCGTGAACTCGTATGCGATCGAGGATTTGAATCTTATCGCGGGAGAATTGATTTCGAAAAGCTTGAGGCAGCCATTTGTTCCCATTACGGATCAAAGCTGATCGAGACATTTACGAGATGCGCTCTCCAGCCAGGTCGACTTCATTGGTTGCGGGATTTGGTGTTGTCGTGTGATCACTATGTGCCGCCGTTGCATCATCTGCTGCTCATTAATTTTCTTGGTTATCAGCTGGATCATTTCCTCATCGAGGTGCTCAAGCTGCCAAAGAAGCGAATGGACGCCTGCCATGGGCGTTGAGTTTATGATAGGTTTCATTCCAAACCCCCGACCCGACGAGCTGATTTTCAGTGTCCTCGCCCGGTATGCTGACCGGCTCCGCTTTCCGAGTCATCGGTCATTACTGAGAGAATTGTTTGCATCGAATCGAGTCTCAACTCTGATCGACTTCCCTTGTCGACTTGATCGGATTGCGAATGCTTTTCCACCTGGCTCTTCGCTCAATGCCGACGAACTCATCGACAATCAAACGATGTTGCCGGCGCATGCGGCTTTCCTCCCCGCGAAACGTGTGGACAATCTTCGGGACGCGATGAAACGCGCGGGTGGCCACCCAATCCATTTGCTGGTTGGCCATGCTTCATGCCGAGTTCCGGTGCCGAGATATCTTCGCTATTGTCCATTATGTGTTGTTCAGAGTGACAACGATTTTGCGGAAGTATGGTGGCACAGACTTCATCAGTTTCCCGGAGTAATCGTGTGCCCCGAACATGCATGCTTCTTGGAGGAAAGTACGGTGGATCGACTCCATCGTGATACTTCCAATGCTTTTCCATCGGCACGAACTTCAATCGCAACGAAGCCTCCACGTTTACTCCGTCCTCAAAATCAATTTCATCAAATGTTGATCCGGATTGCCGAGAATGTTGCTTGGTTGCTCGCTCAACCAGCTGCCGGTGGGAGTTCAGAGAGTATCAGGTTTGCCTTCATCTCTCTGCTTCGTGAACGTGGGTTTACGACCTGCAATGGTCGGCTCTACCGAGATCGCTTGCTTGAGGTGTTTGGAGCGAAGTATTCGCGCGATTATCTAATGAGCCTCGGCTCACCTTTGGAGACAGACGGAGAAGTTCCATGGCTGGTCCGGCTGTTACACAGATCCCGCCGAGTGCAGCATCCGATCCGGCAAATTCTGCTGATCGACTTTCTGGGCTATACGACAAAATCCTTTTTTACCGACGTTGTGGGACAGCCAAAGCCTTATCGGCCGTTTGGTGCCGGGCCTTGGTGCTGTCTCAACCCTGTATGTAACAGAAGGCGTACTGCATGCATCAAACGGATGCTGATCCGCCACAGTTTCGAGCATAAGCAGGCGATTGGAATTTTCTTCTGCCCAGTGTGCGGGTTCACCTATCGGAAGCTGGTTTCAGAAGCCAGTACCGACCGGAAGCGTGTGCTTGATTTTGGACCGGTGTGGCGCAGCGCACTAAAGGAATTGTGGAGTAATCCCCGTCGAACAATTCGCGAGATGGAAGAGATGCTCGAGGCCGATTCACTGACAATCAAGCGTCACGCTATCAAGCTTGGGTGTCCGTACCCGCGGACTTTGCCACGCCGATAGAGAATTCATGTACCTTTCCAAATCCGATTTTAAAGTCGCACAGACCTGTGCCACCAAGTTGTACTATAAGAAGCGCGGGTATCCGTCCTTGAAAGACGAGGACGAATATCTCGCCCTATTGGCGGAGGGTGGATTCATGGTGGAGAAGATCGCGACTTTCCTCTACCCGGAGGCGCGGGAAGTGTCCGATACTGCCGACCCGATTCAAGCTGCGGAAAAGACCATGCGCGCGTTACAGGCGCAAAACGTTACTTTGTTCGAGGCAACGCTTGTCAGCGGACGGAAGTTGGCACGCGTCGATATCCTCCAAAAGTGCGGGAACGAGTTTCACCTGATCGAAGTGAAATCGACTTCGTTCGACGGCAATGAAAACGCAGCAGCAATTGCTGCCGGACGTCTTAACCTGTTTCGGACAAAACATAACCGATCAATTTCTACGGCTTGGCGGGAATATCTTGAGGATGTGACGTTCCAAGTCTTAATCCTCCGGGATATGTTCCCAAAGGCCACGATTCGAGCGTTTTTGATGATGCCAGACAAATCGAAGACGACTCGAATCGACAGGTTGTACTCGCAGTTTTACATACGTCGCCTTTCGGAACCAGGATCTCGGTTCGGTAGATTTAACGTCGAGTTCACAGGAGATGTTGAAGAATTGCGGCGTGAACATTTTCTTACGTTGGTCCCAGTAGATGCGGAGGTGGCGCTTCTAGCTAAAGAAGTCCAGGGGAAGACCGACGAGTACGAAGTTAGCCTGAGTTCCGGCGTGCAAAAAATTGTGAGGCCGCCGTCAGTGCACTGCAAACGATGTGAATACCGTGCGGCGGAGCCGGGCCCAGATGGCTTCAGAGAGTGTTGGGGAAATCTGGCTGACGTGAAACCACACTTGCTGGATCTGTATCATGTGAGTTCGGTTGGTGGTCGTGCCGGCCCCGTCTCCGATCGGTTGATTCGCGCGGGGAAAGTCAGCCTTTTTGAAGTTCCCCGAAATGATCTCGTAGATATGCGGGGCAGGGTGGGAGAGCGGAACCGGCGCCAGTTAACCCAGATTGATCACACACTTAACAACACGGAATGGATCAGCTGCCAATTGCCTGCAATTTTGGCGTCCTTTCAATACCCGTTGCATTTCATCGACTTTGAAACCACAGCGCTGGCCATTCCATATCACGCCGGCATGCGTCCGTACGAGCCCGTCGCTTTCCAATGGAGTTGCCATAGTGTGGAGGCGCCCGATGCTCCGCTCCAGCACACGGAATGGATCAACGTGGAGGACGCTTTCCCTAACTTCGAATTTGCCGAAACCCTGATGCGGCATTTGGGTCGCCAAGGCACGATCTTAATGTGGGCGAGTCACGAAAACACGATCCTCCGGCGGATTCTTGAGCAAATGGAGGCACGAAGCTATTACAACCCTGAATTGTCCCAATGGCTCCGTTGGATTGTCCGGGACCGAGGTCAAAACACCGGGCGCTTGGTTGACATGAATCAGCTCTGCCTCAAGCATTACTTTCATCCATTAATGAAAGGCAGCACTTCGATCAAGGTGGTTTGTGACGCAATCTGGAAATCCAATCTTTCCCTGCGTGCGCAATACTCAGAATACCTCAAAGAGAAGGACGGAGCAGTCCTGAGCCCTTATGATGCACTCTCGCCGCTTGAGATTAATGGAAAGCAATTGGTAGTCGCGGAAGGAACCAGTGCGATTCGGGCATACCAAGCCATGCTGTACGGCGCGGAACGGAAGGACGAAATTCTGAAAGAGCGTTGGAAGCATTCGCTGCTTAACTACTGCAAACTCGACACGCTCTCCATGGTGCTCGTATGGAAGCATTGGCGCCGACAACTCACGCCAACCAATTCTTAACGAGGTCGGGGCAACCCCGGTTTTAATTCCATTTATGCTGTTTTAGCGCATCGCGTACTCGTTCAAGAAAGCGTTGGTGAGATCGGCGATCAACTGTTCGATGTGGCGTCTGCCAATTGTATTCCCGCTGAAAGTAGTCGACCGTGTATTTCTTGTTTTCTAGAACCAGAGAGGCTGTACGGTCGTGGGGCTTCACTCTTGTTGGTGAGTGGGCTCATTTGAAGTGCAGGGTATTAAATTCTTAGCTGGATTGAATTACAATGCTACATTCGAATTTAGAGTCTAGGTAGCGGTCAATTCCCCCTGTCATTAAAACTGCAACCCGCTTTTTGGAGTTAGATTGTTCCGGTTGGAAAACAAGCCGGCGGTCATGGAAGTCTTTCTTTGCAGGCCCAAAGACCGGCACAAGCTGAAATGAGAAGGATGCTCCCTTTCCTTTGAGCCACTTCTCCAAGTCTTGAATCATCAACTTTTGGCCCGGCTCATCGCTGACTCTCGTCCGCAATTCGACATTTGCAGGACACCCCGCCATGAGCGGGATGATTGTTTCGAGAAATCGCTTTAGTTGTTTGTAGTTCCACTCCGTCTTCAAAACGAATGGGTCTTCGATGCGGATGACAGCGAAGCTCTTGCCTTTGCAAAACGAAAAATCTCGGGCGTAATCCCGATTCTGCCCGGCTGAATATTCCAGGAGGGTCGTATCTTTAGGAATTCGAAGCGCTTTTGAATCGAGAGAAACCCACCCCGCGCGCATCGCCTGCAAGGCTGCTGAGTCGGGTGACGGCCCCTTCCAGAGCGGGATGGGAAGCGGTAAATCGAGGAAACCATCCGTGGCCAGGGTGGTGCTGAAAAACGCCCGGCTTCCCATCTTGCCCGGATTGACAACGACCCGTGGCCATTGCCTCGGATCGAAACCCGCTGGCAGCCGGGAAAGCTTTAAAAAACCATCCTCCATGCAAGTCTTCAGTCTTTCGGCGATCCAAATGCTGTTGGGGAAATCGGCGTGAATCAACGGTGGTTCAGGAAGAGCAATTTCCAGAGTGTTTCCAGCGGTCATCCAACTCACCAAACTCTTCACAAATGCAACCGCCTCCGGTGTTCCGAAATGAATATCGTTCGTTGCATCTTTTTGCAGATTGAAAAGGCGTGGCGCGACAACAAGAAGATGACTTGCGCTTTCGAGATCGGCCCGAAGGATCGCAGAGCCGTTTGCAACATTTACGGGAGCGGCGTTGAACTTGTCAAAAGGGTTTTCCGGTTGATTGATATTTAGCACCCGCTCCAGCCAAGCAAGCACCGGCCTCCGATTTAGCTTATCCCAATAAAGCTGGTTTTCGTAGCCTTGCAGGCAGGTTCGGCAAGAGTGGCTGCACTCGGCTTTACAACACAACACCTCAAGAGCGTTCTTTAACAACTCGCGCATCGAATAGCGCGCGGTCAGCATTTGGCAGTAGCCCGCGCCTCCTGCCACACTGTCGTAGAGAACCACTTCGGGATAACCAAAGATCCTATTGCGAGCTGTACCACAGAGTTCGCGTTGATCTATACCGAGCAAATTTACTGCACCCAATCGAACCGCTTCGACCAGCGTGCGGACGAAGCCTTCCCGCCAGCCGTCAATTTCTTCGAGGTGCAGATTGACGGGAAATGGGACCGGCTGGTCAATGCGGATTTGGAGAACATCCGTATGGAACTCGTGAGCGAGGTCTTCTGTATGCCAGGAATTCAGCAAGCAGGGTTGGTTGTAGGGCGAGCGATGTCCACGGGTTTGAATCTCCACAACATGCGCGACCGGGTTGCGAAGCATTTCTGCAAAACCACATGAGCACCGCAGAAAACCAAAGTTGCGACCTTTATTAACCACAAACATCCGCCCCTGCTTCGCGTCCTGCCAAGCCCAGCTTGTGCTAGAAACATTTGCCGGTGATAGTGCAAACGCGGTGTCGGGAGCGGCACTCAAAAGCCGCGCTTCCTGTGTGGGCGGCGGCCGTAAGCGGGTTAAGCCGGGGTCTCTACCATTCGGTTCGGCACTTGATGTCACAAAGCTCTTCGGTTCAATAAACGAGCGGATTTGCATCGGGAGTATTGGATGGCTGCATACCGGGCAAGCTGCATCAAAGTCCTCACGAGCCATTTCGATTTGAACATGCCGACACTGCGGACACTCGCGATAATGCCGTGTCGGCATGAAGTGCTTTGGATATTGCCCGATGCCGTAGGAATCCCAGACGCGACCATTGGCGATGACTTGCGAGCCCGGCGCGTACTCGCCGATGCCTAGACGTGCGTCGCGGACGAGTTGAATATCCTTTTCCCAAGGATTGGCCTGGCCTGGGCGATCTTCAGTCAGCACTTCCAGTTGTACGCTGTTGACCGGAAAGCTGTAAGTAGGAAGAAATCCGAGTCGGGGGAATTGATTGATGACAAGCTGTTCTTGCCACTTTTCAAGTTGGTAAGCCCAAAAGCGGTTTTCTCTGGCTTGAGCCATGACGCCCGCAGTCGCCATGAATTTATCGTGATAATACCGCCATCGCTCCCCATACCATTTTGCACACTCGCCGAGATGCCCCATGAATTCAGCCACCAACTCGCTGTTCGTGCAAGCGAGCGATGGGGGCAGTCCCGTTGCGAGGTCGAGCGCTTCCTGCACTATTTGCCCGCCTTCCTCGGTTCGGAAATAAGCTTCCGCATCGGCGTAGAAAGTCACTTCATCTTCAGCAGTGAAATTTTCGCCGAAGAACGTTTTGAGTGCCGGTGATCCACCTTCGGGATCATCAATGCCGCGATGACGCAAGAGACCGCTCAACAACACCGAGAATTGATGGCGTCGAAATAATCGCTCGTTCGCGAGATGGACAAATGGAGTCCTCGGCTGCTGCGCGAGGTATTTGTCTGCGTTACGGTATTCCGATTGATCGTAATTACGATTTTGGGCAACTGTGATAGAAACTGGCGCAGCTTGTGCACGTCGTCCTGCGCGACCGGTGCGTTGTTGGTAGTTCTGAATCCCCGGAGGGACATTGCGGCAAACCACTGCTTCCAATTCGCCGATGTCCACTCCCAGTTCCATTGTCGTTGAGCAACTCAACACGGTCACTTTGCCGGCTTTGAATTGCCGCTCCAATTCTTCGCGGATGCGATTATTGATGGCTGCGGTGTGTTCTCGTACAACTTTACCCACGTAATCCCCATCGACACCAAGGTAGAGGCGGAAGTAGTGGCTTTGCTGTTCCTCCTTCTGGCGATCATCATCGCAGATGATTTCCAATTCGCCGTGACAACGGAACGCCGCGCACTTACTTGATACGCTTGGGAATTGCCGCCAACCGCACGCCTTACACCGATGAATCTTCGCTTTCCGACCATCCGTAAATACAAGGCGTCTGACATCCACGACGAACCCGCCATTCTGTGCTGGGGCGATCAAATTGGCTGCTTGCAAAGACTCGAATGCCTTGCGGAGAAGTGAGTCCCATTCGTTCAGTTTCAGTTGCTCCGCCAAGAAATAGCTCCGGCGATTGTGTCGCACGCTTCCGCCATCGCTGACGTGAGCAAGCCAGCCGTAGCGGACATTTGGGGCAGTTCCCTGCAACTGAAACCGCAGATTGCTGTGAATAAAATCTTCGCCCCAAACGTGCGCAGCGCCTAGGCTAACATTCGGTGGCGCGGAAATGCAGCGTGCGCGCCGGACAGTTTCGAGTAGCACTTCCAAAATCACTCCGGCCTGTGGGCGCAGTTCCGGAGGCAGCGCAGGCGAGAATGAACTTACTGCCTGTTGCAATTTTGCCGAGTCGTAGCCGACGCGCACCAGGCCAAGCGCCTCCAGTGAATTTCGGCGTCCGGTGGGTAGACAAAACTCAGCTGCAACTTTTCCGCATAGAAACGCTTCAAAACTTACACCAGGCTCGTACACATCACCGGCTTCATCGAAGAAGGAGTTGGCGTTAAGGCGGCCCACGAGATTGTCTCGCAGCGTTTGGAGATTCTGTTGACCACCTTCGTCCTCGAATACGCGCATGATGGCCCAGCGAAGCTGGATTTCCTGGCTGGTTCGTTGCAGCGAGTGAGCGAATTGCCCGGCGTCCTGTCGGTTGTCTGAGAAAACAAGCAATCTCCGTCCGTCTCCAGGAGATGGATCACGTGTCGGCCTCGGAAGGAGATTCTGGTATAGCGTATCGGTCACGACGGCAGACATCATGAAATCACCGGGATGAAAGCCCGTTACAACTTCCGCGTCGGTGCCTGCAGTGCCTCCACAGCACAGGCACTTTCGCACATAACGGTTTCCATCATCGTCCGGCTTGATTGGTACACGAACGAGGCGGATTGCTGGACCGCCAGCTGGACTGATTTGGCCGGAGTTCGGATTGATTTCCCAGGGAGGCTCAGAGGCCGGGGTGTCGTCGCCTGCGCCGTCGTCTTCATCTTCTACGGTCACAGCGTACTCTCCGAGCAGGAAAACTTGACGCTCAGCCCTGCCTGTTTCCGGCTTGCGGGAAAGCAGCGTTTCTCCCGCCACAAAGCCTTCCACGTACGGCTGACCACATTTGCGGCAGGTTAGCAGGCGATAGAGCTTATTTCCGTTCTCTTCAAAAACATTGCCGATGCGTGCTTCAGAAAAGCCATCCGGCTTTTCCGCGCTCAACCTTAGAGTGACGTTATCAATTCCGTTGGTGAAGAAGTGGTAACGGGCTGGCAGCAGCGAGAATTCCTGAGGTAACATCCGCGCCCGGATGCCGATTGAAATCAATCCTGCCAGGGCGGCTTCGGATTCTTCGCCGTCGCCGAACAAGGACTTGGCGAGTTCGGTGAATCGCAAAGTCTGGCCGGTTGACAAGCGCGCCGAAGCGTTTCGAAGGTCGCTTGACAAACTGAAGACTAACGCAAGTCCCTCACCAAATTCTTTGTCTTTTGGAATAGCCAGCCCCTGCAGCTCGCTTTCGGTCAGTCCTTGTTCCGTCAGTGCTTGATTCCAGCGTATTACGGCCTGTGTCTCATCATCTGCGAGCTTTGCGACTAGCTGTCCGAGTGTGACCCAAGTTGCCGGTTGCAGTTTGAACGTCTTAGGGGGCATGTTTCGGAGCAGGCGATGCTCCTGCCGCTTTCCGCGAATTACCCTGGCGAAAGGCGCGCCGAACAAATTTGAGGCGAAATGCAGAACTTCCCCGTCCACCTTTTCACCCGAAGCAAAGCTTGCACTGGTCCCTATGCACCGAATTGACTCAGGAGCTAGACCGAGACGACGGCGAAGTTTTCGGAGTAGAAAAGCAACTTCAGTTGCTTGCGCTCCCGAATAAGTGTGAACCTCATCAAGGACCAAAAACCGAAGCGCGCTGTGGTGAAACAAAGCTGCGTTCTTTGGAAATAGAAGCAGATGCTCCAACATAGCGTAATTAGTAATGAGGATGTGTGGTGGATGGGCCAGCATTTCCTCGCGGGTAAGCAACCAGTTATCCGGCACTGACTGCCAGCCGAGGCCGTGCGGTGGCTTGTCCCGAAAGAATGGATCGGATGCGAGCACTTCCGATTCGGCGTTCTCCCGCTTGATGCTTCGCCGAGTCAAACCGGTGTACCGCCCAACCTTGATACCCTTGCTATGAAACTTGTCCACAAACAAGGGCACGATGCGTTTGTAGAGTTGATCATTGGCAAGTGCGTTGAGCGGATATACGAGCAAAGCTCGCACTCCAGGTTTTCTTAGGTCAGGCTCTTTGAGAAGTGAGTCGAGTATGGGATAGAGGAAGCACTCGGTTTTGCCGCTTCCTGTGCCAGTCGCCACAATGGTGTTTTGTTGGTCGCCGATGATGGCCTGCAGCGCACTCGCTTGATGCTGATGTAATTCGCGTTCATATTCACTCGTCGGCATCATCGCAAAATCGGAATGCAGCAATGCCGGATCAGCCGTCACCAAATCTTTCAGCGACGCAGCCTTCACGAAGTCGCTCAGCGCTTCGACGAACGGACCTTTCACGAGCCGATCCTTTTCCTCAAGCGCAACCGTGATTTGTTCTCGCAAGCGCGGATACTTGAGGCTCACGGGCAAGGACGCCTGCATGTAACGCCGGATCGTTTCTTCGAGGGTCCGGCCTAGAGCGATGGGATTTTGTTCAATCATGAGGGTGGGTCCGAATGAGTAGCTCCCAGAGCAATAAGTAAAAACCAAAAAGTTCCGGCGACATAGCGACGAGTGTTGTCGTGGCTTTGATAGAGTTTTCGAGGCCGAAACGATCGGCTTGCCAAGCGAGGAATTCAGAGTGGCGCATCCATCCTGCTGCTGAAGCTCGCGCAGCCAGGGCCGCCATCGAGGCATAGCAGTTGAGATTTGTCGCCAAAGCATCATCAACAAAATCCACGTCCAGCCAAGGGGACATCCAAGTTGCCTGCGAAACAAAACCCGCCTGTTTGCCAAGTCGAGCCTGCAACCAGCTCCTTAATTCAGCGGCATTGGCAAAGACAGCGTTCGCCTGATTGCCAACATGTCCGGCTTCTGACTGACGGCGCCGGTAAAGAGCATGCGCAGCACGCATTGCATGGTTTCGACAAAGTTTGTCGTGTGGCGAGGAATCAATCCATTCGGCTTGTGCAATGTGGTTCTCTCGGATCGGTCCAATGACCTGAGATCGGTAGCGGTAGAAATTGAATCGTCTAAAGTCCACTGCAGATTGCCCGTTAGCGGCCGGTTGCATGACCTCCGCAGAATTGTCGAAATTTCGTAGCACGCTAAAAATCCCAGGCAAGGCTCCTGCCGGGTTAGCAATTACTTGTTCCATGGCGTCCATGAAACCTTCGGCAACACGTGAGTGACTGCGCGTTCGAGCGCACCAGCGCAAAGCATCTCGAAGTCCGTCCGTATCTGGCATGCCTGCGTAGGCATCGCCGGACAATGTGAACAGTTCTGGAATTACTGCGAACAAGGATCGCGCGGGGTTGGAGATGGATTCTCTCCCTGCTGCTTGGATTAGGTCACGTGCAATGACCGAAGAATACTCCAGACGGCGAGCCGCTGTGCGTCCGAGCTCGAAGAACAATCGTTCTAGGCCTCTTAAACGTTGCCAGGCTTTGTCGTTGTATCCCCGACTCAGGAGGCTCGATACCTCGCTTAACAGTTCACAAAGGGAACTTTCGATTTCAGGCGTGATAGAGACTGTGTTTGGAATTAGACCGCCACTCAAACCGTGACTAAAAGCCCACCAGTACGCCATTGCTTTGAGCCCGACAAGAGCTGTCGCCGGAGGAATCGCGATAACGATTGGAAACCCTCCGCCAAGTTCGTCGCTAAGCAGTTGCCAGGCGCTGTTCTCATCGCGGCGAATCTCCAATTCCATCAGCCAGATGCTACCTTCCGGCCAACCTTCTTTTGGTACATCCAGAGACACGCGATACAGCGTGCTCGCCGCATCGACATCCGCCGACACGTTTGCGCACTCCAACTTAGGCAATCCCTCGCTACTGAAGGTGCAATGTCCTGACGATGAAAAGCGTTGCCCCTCGAATTCGACGACTCTGGAATTTACTAGCTCACGAATTCTTGGACGGACCCATGACACTTCGTCGGCAAATTTGAAAACAAGACTTTCGTAATTGTCATCCAATTGAGTATCTGCAAAGCGCGGCACCAACGGTTTCGTGAATCTTGCAACCCGAATCGAATTGCCGTGCAGGGTAACCATGATTTCCCCACCGCTGGGAAATTGCGCTGAAAGATTGCCTAGACTCAAATCGGAGAATAGACGCCCCCCGGCTCGCTCTATTTCTTGAACTGCAATTCCGTTCACCAGAATCTTCAAATCGACCGACGGGATATGCCAGACACGGAGAAAACGTGCCGACTGAATCGAGGCGCTAAAGCTGTCTCCGAGCCGGCAAGCTTCTGGATGAATAGCGTGCCCGGCACGCTTTTCGAATGACTCAAGGAAGATTCCGCTTCGTGAAAAATGAAACGTGACGATTTCTCCATCAACTTCAAGAGCCAAAACATGTTGCCTGCGATTGTCGTTCGAGTGTTTCAGCGCTTTGCCATCCCAATGAAAACCCGAAGAATCTCCCCATCGAATGTTCAATGGCAGGGCATCGCAATCGAAGCCGACTCCCTCACGGTATTCGCGCAGCCCTATCCATACTTTGAAGGTTTCTTTGCACTGCGGCCGGCGGCTGCCTCTTGACACCGAAAGTTGAACGAAATGAAGGCCTGTCGTAAGCGTCTTGAGAAACTCGCTGCCGCCCGGCTGATAGCGCATCATATTCCCGCGGCGTTCGCCATTGCTTAATTGAACAAGGCGTTCTTGGCCGCCAGTATGGATATGCAGTTTCCAGTCATCAGAGGTATCAGTATCATCCTCAACCGGACACCAGACCTCTGGCAGATTGTTCCAGCCATACTGGAGGCGCTCCATTTCATCTGTGCAGAATGTCTTGCCAGCCGAGACGAGGAACGGGACTTGAGCGGCCTTAAAAACGAAAGTCTTTTCATTCGCCGTAAGCCGGAGCTCCTGACCTGGGCGAAGTGTAATTTCCGACAGCGACGATTGGCCATCAGGCCAGTCCCACCGCCTCGACGCAGAATCGAATACCGACTCAACCGAATGCAAAACCCAATACTGGCCACTGGGCATGGGGACAATTTCGCCTTCCTCAACTCGATGCCAACACCGAGTCGCAGAATCGAATACTAGAAATGGCTGCTTCAGTTCCGACCAGCGCAGATCAAATTCGCGCCGCAGATTGTGCCCGCCAGCAAGGCCACGGAGTTCCACTGTGAAATGCCCTTGGCTTGAAACGGGGAAGGTGGTTTCGTCATTCGCACCGACGCGCTGCGGCACTCCGCCAACAATCCACATTAGTCCTGTCGGTCCGACAAGGGAGGCCGGTTGCTTCGAACAGACAACTTCGAGAGAGCAGAAATCGGCTGCCAAGCGAAGGACTGGAGCACGCGGGCGCTCTGCTATCCCATGTCCAATATCTTCGAAAGCTTCCTTGACCGCCCGAGCAATCGCGGGATTGATTTCCAGCGGCTCAGCGTCAAGCGCGACTCGAAGAGCGACTTCACAAATTAGTGGCCCAGCCGGACCAACCAGTGCCTTCCGGAGGATTGGGATATTCGCCAGATAGGGACTGCGAATTAGTAGGGCTCGCAAGTCCTGTCCGGCATCAATCGAATCCGGATCTGGCAAGGAAAACTGTCGTTCAACCCAGCGCATGGAATTCGCAAAGTGCTCCACGTGGCAAAGCGGTAGTCCAGCCTGAAAAAGAAGCCTTTCCATGTGGATGAAAGCTCCCAGTTGGGGTGGATCGAGTGTGGTGATTCCAACAAGAAAACAACATTGCCGAAATGTCTTAACAAATTCAGACCGGGCGGTGGTTGGAATCTCCACTCCCACTAGCCGGACAAAATTTTCCCAAAAGTTGCCGTCGTAAGCCTTGCCAGCCACCCGCGCCAACCAAACGGTCATTGCGGCGGGGTGGAGCCTTAGCAACATAAGCAGCCGGTCGAAGCGTGGGCGAGGTTCGGCAGGCAACTGCACTTGAACCAACGCGCGGATCTCCTCGGCTTCCTCTTCGGATAACGGCGCGAGGCCCAGAACCGGCGGGCACTTCTCCGATTCGAGGAAAGTCTTCCACGCGTCGTTGTAGTCAGCCAAAGTGCTTTTGTCCCCAGTCATATTGTGTCTCGGGATTGTGCCAACTGATGGACTCCGAATGTGCATGGAAACGCCAGACGGGACAATTCTTAATCCTGTATGCGGTACACATGCTTTCTTTGTTGTGCTCAATAGGTTGACCCAGCGATTACGGAAGTTTCAGCACCACATTTTCAATCAAATCCTTGACGAACTCCTCTGCTGTAGCCTCTGACACCAGTACTCCAGACGGATGGGCTGCGATGTTTCTTCGGTCGAGCTTTTCCTTTAAGATCTTGTAGAGACTACTGGAGATGATGTTTCCGCTTTTGCATACCTGCAGAACTTCGCTTTCTTTCAAGCTTGTGAAATCGTCCTTGTTCACTATGCGAGTGATTCCAGCTTTCGGGAAGGAGGCTGGCAACTGTTTATTGAAGGCGCCTAGATGCTTCGCCAAAATGAACTCGCATAGATGGTCGAATGCGAGATTCCAGCACATCACTATCGCGGCTCTGAAAGCCTTGTGGCGAAAGCAAATTAGGGATTCCTCCAGATACGTTTTCTCGATAAGATTTGAAACCTTAGAAGGAAGCTCGGATAACATCCTGTGGACTTGAACAGTCGCGGTTCGTTGGCCATATAGGGCGTCGAATTGATTACGTAAACGGCTTTCAAGCCGATAACCAGAAGCATCCCGAAGCGCCTCCTTTGGTTTCCGCTTCTCCATCGCGGCGAGAAACGGACCCACCACACTCGGAGGAGATAAATTCAGTTCGTCGAAGCAACCGGAAACTTGAGCGGGCGTAAAGTGGGTCTGATTCCTGTGCGTATGGAGAAACCACGCGAAGAATTTAATTTTTTCCGCGTGGCTCCAATTCGAGAATCCTTCGGCGGCTGGAATGGCGTCGGATAGTTGCATTGAACATCACTTCCCATTTCCGTTCCCCATTCGCATCACCTCGTTTTCGCCAACGTGATTAATCGCGTAAGCGCCTTTCTCGTTTCCTTTATCGAACCATCCAGAGGCTTTCATGCTGCGAAGAGGACGTGATGCATCCGCCGGTGTTTGCCAGCCTAGAAAACGATAGCAGGTATGGATGTGATCCATTGTAACAGACGTGATATTCAGATTCTCTTTGAGCCAATAGGCAATCGCCAGACATCGGCGATTGTCGTTGTCTCCTACTGCTTTGATTTCACAGAATGTTTCCAATGACACTTTGCCCGCTTTCAAATCAAGCGTGAGGATAACTGGTGAACGCGATTTCGCTGGACGGCTGGGCCGCTGCGGACTTCGTGTTTCTTCATCGCCCCCGTTTTCCGGACTGGCTGCAACTTCTGGTTCTGCTTCGGGAACTTCGGGTGCTTCCGCCGTCGTCAGGCCGGGGGCGGGTTTGGCTAACAATAGCCTTGTTGGATTAAGGACATTGCCCATGGCCTGGCTGATGGTCCTGATACCCTCACGGAGTGTTTCATCACCTCCTTCGAGTTGAAACATCATTACCGTCATCTTGCTTTTTCCATTTCCGCCCGTGGGCTCTTCTCGTCTACGCATGTGGTTTATCTCCTGGTTGGTGCCGAGGTGGTGTTTAAGTCGTTGGGCGTTTTCTCAGCGCCATAAGTCGCCCAATCGGTGACTTCGGCGATGGACAAGCCATCATCGTTGTCAATGAATTGTCTGAAGTGGTCTCGGAGGTTTTTTGCTGTTGTGTTGAGACGATTGAAGCACCACTGGGACTTCAATATACGAATTGCATTGAACCGCGCGAGTTCGTCGTAAAGCGCCTGGTAGTTCTTCGCCTTGCGAAGGTCATAATCTAGATAGAATAAGGCCATAACTTTGTCCTGCGTGTCCGAAATCAGCGTTCTCGCGAGAATGACGTATTCCTGCTTGCCAACCACGTTCTCAACATCGCCGAGTGTGAACGCTCATTCCATATAACGCGGCAAACCATAGCCGTTTTTGAGTTGCTGAAAAGCATCTGAAATTGCACAGTCCATGATCAAACAGTCATGTTTGAAGCCCTCTTCTCCAAAACCGGCCTGTCGTTGGACCGGCTGAAGACGTTTTGTGAAATCGCCGATGCGCGTGGCATCAGCAAGGCGGCAAAAGGAAAGCCGCACGCGCAGAGCCAATACAGTCGCCAGCTAAAACAGTTGGAATCGTTCTTTGGAGTCCGCCTTTTCGAGCGACGTGGAAAGGGCATTCACATCACCGATGCAGGCAAACGGTTACTGCCCCTCTGCAAAGAATTTCTCGTTTCCCTCGAATTGACGGTTGGCGAATTTCATCGATTGCCAAAAAGAATTTCCATCGGAGCCGGTGAAAGCATTTTGGATTGGTTGGTTCTTCCGCGCCTGAACCAGTTGGAGAAGATTCTTCCGAATACCCATGTTGAACTTATCAACTTGCGATCCAAAGCCGTGAATACGGCCGTGCTCGAAGGTGAACTCGATCTCGGAATTGTTCGACACAATGCGTGTTCGCGACAACTCGGCATTCGAAAGCTCGGCGTCCTGAACTACTGCTTGTTCGTTCCTTCTGAAATGTACCGCGGAGCCAAAACTTCGGATCCGGTTGAACTTCTCAAGAGACTACCGCTTGCGCGTCTAGCTGGAGACGGTGAATTCAACGAAATGCTCGCCAAAGTTGCTGAACGGAAAAGGATCGTTTTGAACACGCGACTCACCTGCAGTTCGTTTCCCTCCATGAAGGAAGCTGTAAAACGATGTCACGTTGCTGCTGTGTTACCAACGATTGCCGAAGCGGACCTTCCGCGGTCGGATTTCGAAAAGATAAGTGTTCCTTTGTTCAGTGATCTGAGCCGTCAATTCGCACTTTGTTTCAACAAGCGGATCATCGCAGTGCGCGCATATCAGGAACATGCCCTGGAAAAACTCGTGAAGCTTCTTGAGATTCCATGAAAGCTATGGGGTGTGAGGTCTTCGATTTCGGCAGCTTTGTAGCCTTACTGGCTCTGCGTTACACACGTTGGAACGTGGTGTATTTCTCTTTTCGAAATGTGACGCATTGGCTATGGTTCGGACGAGGCTTCTGGCGGCAAATCTCGACAATCAGCCAAAGGCGCAAATGGAACCGACGCTTGGCGTCGAGAAGGATTAACGATGTCCGATCCCTTTTTTGATCATCCAATTCTAAATTCGCCCTATGGCTATCCGCGACGCCATTGGGAGTTGGATCCATCGGGTCAACCGACTCAGAAGGTCGTCGAGACACGTCGCCGGGCGGATTTTATCACTCCCATTCCTAAGCCAAAGAAACGCAAGCGTACTGCTGCGGAGCAGGAAGAAATCATTTTCGACGAGGGTAAAGGGGTCTCCAGCAAAGAGCAACAATACGACATCACTTCGATAATCAACGAGGTCCGCAAGCACGTGGACACCTGGCGCTCGCTTCCCGTGAGTCAGTGGCAGGTGACCCCAGAGACTGCGCGCCTTCTCCAACACTGGCGTCACCATGATTTCAGCGGTGTCCGCCCATTCTTCTGCCAGGTGGAGGCAGTCGAAACAGCCATTTGGCTCACCGAAGTAGCCTCGCATGCGCCTTCTGGCAAACGGTTGCTCGATCATCTTGCAAATGCTAACCGTGACGCCAATCCCGAACTCAGCCGTCTTGCGCTCAAGCTTGCCACGGGCGCGGGTAAAACAACCGTCATGTCGATGCTGATTGCATGGCAGACCATTAACGCCGTTCGACGCCCCGGCAGTAAGAACTTCAGTCGAGGGTTTCTTATCGTTGCTCCAGGTCTAACTATCAAGGACCGGCTCCGGGTTCTTCAGCCGAATGATCCGGACAACTATTACACCCATCGAGAAATAGTACCGCAGGACATGTTGGACGACGTGAAGAAGGCCAAGCTCGTTATCACTAATTATCACGCCTTCAAACTTCGCGAACGTATCGAGCTTTCCGCTGGTGGCCGTTCTCTGTTGCAGGGCCGCACCGGTGACGAACTTAATACTGCCGAAACCGAAGGCCAAATGCTTCAACGCGTCATGCCGGATCTTATGGGGATGAAAAACATCCTCGTTCTGAATGATGAAGCCCACCACTGCTATCGTGAGAAGCCTCCGGAAGCCGACGATGAGGACCTGAAAGGAGACGAGAAGCAAGAAGCGGAGAAGAACAATGAAGCTGCTCGCCTCTGGATTTCTGGCCTCGAAGCCGTGAATCGCAAGCTGGGTCTTTCGCGCGTTATTGATCTTTCTGCCACGCCATTCTTTCTGCGCGGTTCGGGCTATGCGGAAGGCACGTTGTTCCCGTGGACGATGAGTGACTTTTCGCTCATGGACGCGATTGAATGTGGAATCGTGAAATTGCCGCGCGTTCCCGTGGCCGAGAATATTCCTGGCGACGAGATGCCCATTTATAGAAATCTTTGGGAAAATATTCGCAAGGACATGCCAAAGAAAGGCCGCAGCAGCGGCGAAGAACTCGACCCGCTCAAGCTGCCGACCCGTCTACAGACGGCGCTCCAGGCGCTCTACGGGCACTACGAAAAGACTTTCAAGTTATGGGAAGCCGACGGGATCAAAGTCCCTCCGTGTTTCATCATCGTCTGTCAGAATACCGCCATCTCGAAGTTGGTCTACGACTACGTTTCCGGCTTCCACCGCAAGAAGGATGATGGAAGTGCCACTTTGGAGAATGGTCGCCTCGGACTTTTCCGAAATTTCGACGAAGTCACCGGCAATCCGCTCCCGCGCCCCAATACGCTGCTCATTGATTCAGAACAATTGGAGGCTGGAGATGCTCTCGACGAGAACTTCCGTGCGATGGCGTCCGATGAAATTGAGCGGTTCCGGCGCGAAATCATCGAGCGCTCTGGTGACGCACGCGCTGCCGAGAACATCACAGAACAAGAGCTGTTGCGGGAGGTCATGAACACTGTTGGCAAGGCCGGTCAACTCGGCGCCAACATTCGCTGTGTTGTGTCAGTGTCCATGCTGACGGAAGGCTGGGACGCCAATAACGTCACGCATATTCTTGGCATCCGAGCGTTCGGCACCCAACTTCTCTGTGAACAGGTCATTGGGCGCGCGCTTCGTCGTCAGTCTTACGAGCTCAACGAGGAAAAACTTTTCGACGCAGAGTATGCCGATATATTTGGAGTGCCATTCGACTTCACCGCCAAGCCCGTAGTAGCTCCACCCAAACCGCCGGTGGACACCGTTCAGGTCAAAGCCATTCGCCCTGATCGCGATCTTCTTGAAATCCGATTTCCGCGTGTTGAAGGTTACCGCGTTGACCTGCCAGAGGAACGTCTCGTTGCCACATTCAACGACGACTCAATCCTCGAACTTACGCCTGATCTTGTCGGGCCATCGATCACTCACAATTCCGGGATTATTGGCGAGGGAGTGAACATGAGCCTGGAGCACCTCGGCGACATACGGCCATCCACCCTTCTTTTTCACTTAACCCAGCGGCTGCTCTATACGAAATGGCGCGATCCTGGCGAGGAACCAAAGCTTCACCTGTTCGGGCAACTCAAGCGCATTACTAAGCAATGGCTCGATGCGTGCCTTGTTTGCAAAGGCGAAACCTATCCGGCGCTCCTGATGTATCAGGAACTCGCCGATATGGCCTGCAACCGGATCACCGCTGGAATTACCCGCGCTTTGGAGGGGAAGCGTCCCATCAAAGCTCTGCTCGACCCTTACAACCCGGTCGGCTCTACCTCTCACGTCCGATTCAACACTTCGCGTAGAGATCGGTGGGACACATCCGGGCCGCCGCCCAAAAATCACGTCAATTGGGTTGTATTCGACAGCGATTGGGAGGCCGAGTTCTGTCGCGTGGCAGAGTCGCATCCGAAAGTTGTCGCGTACACTAAAAACCACAACCTCGGACTCGAAGTCCCTTATCGGTACGGCTCTGAGACCCGCAAATACCGTCCTGACTTCATTGTACTTGTGGATGACGGTCGTCCACCTCGCGCTGATGGCTCACCCGATCTGTTACACCTTGTGGTCGAGATCAAAGGCTATCGCCGCGAGGACGCCAAGGAAAAGAAATCTACAATGGAAACGTATTGGGTCCCGGGCGTGAATAATCTCAAAACTTACGGCCGTTGGGATTTTGCCGAATTCACTGAAGTTTACCAGATTGAAGCGGATTTCGCTGCGAAGGTCGAAGGCGAGTTTGAAAAGATGATCAACGACGTCGGTGTTAAGGCATCTGTGAACGTGGCACAAACTGCATGAAACCTGCAGCCTACCCACTCCGCCACATTTCCATTCGTGTACCTTGGCACGACGGCGGCTGGATCGGTTCGGTCTGTGCGTCTCCTGCTCGCAACACGGCTTGCCTCAAGTTGAGGAACATTTTTGAGAGCAAAGAAGAGAAGATCGAGAATCTCTTGGCTGGCAAGTCGGTCAAGGATCTTAACCAGGATCAGTTTCCCCCATGCGTCAAGGAACGGGCAACTTTCATGGCGGATTTCGCGTTTACTCGACTTCATGAGCATCCATATGCGAAAAACAATAAAGAGACACATAGCCATTTCAAGGCGACTGCGCTTCATTATCCCGCCTACGGCGCTGCGGCTCTTCCTTTCCGCTGGACGAACCGAAAATTCGTTCTAGGTGACAAAGAGAATGATGCCGACGGACTCATAAACAAGTTTCCATTGCAGGACGTCAACGAGTCCTTCGAACCGACAAAGGAGATTCTTGGATTCGACACCAATTGGCTTCAAGACCACCGCAACCACCGCACCTTACTGGAGTGTTTCTGGAGCCATGTCCGGATCGAAGAATCCCTTGTATTCTTCTACGCAAAACAAGTTCCTCTAGTTGAAGACACTGGTCGCCGCGTCATCGTCGGGGTTGGTCGTATAAAGAGTATCGGCAATCTGACAGAGTACGAATATCATTCCCCGCCCGGCGACAAACTGCGCAGCCTTCTCTGGGAACGAATGGTTGTCCACTCGATCCGTCCAGATTTTAAGGACGGCTTTCTCATGCCCTACCGCGAATCCCTTGAGAAGGCTGATGGAGGCCAAGCCTTTGATCCTGCTGAAGTGGTAGCTTTTGCGCCCGAGGATCGTTTCGACGAATTCTCGTACGCCACAGAGCACGTTGGACACGACGCCGCAATCAGCGCGTTGCTCTCTTGTCGTGCCGCGTTGCTTCGTGCCGCTGAACTTTTCAACTGTTCCACTGCGAAACAGGAACAATGGATTGATCGCGAGCTGGGACGATTGTGGAAAAAGCGTGGGCCGTTTCCCGGTTTGGGTTCGGTGCTCTCGGCGACAGGAATTACTTTAGGTAACTTCGTTGCCCAATCTCTGCAGGAGAAGGCCGGCGAAGATGGCAATCCCTGGTTGGCATGGGATGCCGCACTCAAAGACCCTAACAAACATCTTCCGAAAGAGCTCGCTCAGATTCTTGACAGTACCATCGCCAAGGCGTGGCTTCGGATGGACAAGAAGCGCCGAGCATTTCTGGAACTTCTCAGTCGGATTGACCTTACGTTTGAACAAGCTGAATTTCTTGCCAATCCCGAGGCGCGCGCCGAAGGTGGCGTGCCTGTAACTGACGCGAGTTTCATTGAGAACCCTTATCTCATTTACGAAGCGACTCGCCTGACCACTACGCCAGTTGCGATTGGCACTTTGGATCGCGGTCTGTTCCCAACCGCATACATCCGCAATCATTTTCCCCTGGCCGAACCCACCGTGGTCAAGACTGCAGTGGACGGCCGTCGCCTGCGCGCGCTCACCATCCGGGAACTTGAGGATGCCGCCAGTCGCGGCGATACGCTACGCGCCCGCGATGATATCATCAGCAAACTTCGAAAGCGCGGAAAGGAGAACGACGAAGAACGCACTGAAGTCACGGCCGACCTGCTGGCGGTCGTTGAGGAAGAACAGTTCGAGGGTGAAATAAGAATTATCCAAATGGCGGACAAACGGCCGGCCTACCAGCTCGAAAGATTTGCCGCCGTTGGTGAACTGATCCGGTCGACGGTCAAAAAGCGAGTCCAAGCGCAGCGGCTTGGACTATCTGTCAATTGGCGAGCCGAACTCGACAGCTATCTGGAGAGGGAACGAAAGCGCCGAAATCTAACCGCTCCCTCCGAGCCGACGGAGATCGAGACAGAGGAGCGTGCTCGACAGGAAAAAGCGGCTGCTCTGTCCGAAATTGCGGCTTCGCGCTTCAGCGTATTGATCGGCCCCGCTGGCACCGGCAAAACCACGCTTCTTTCGGTGCTCTGTCAACGACCTGAAGTCCATGAGGATGGTATCCTCCTGCTGGCACCTACAGGCAAAGCTCGCGTCCGCATGGAGGCAGTCGCCAAACAGGCGGGCAGTTCCAATTATCAGGCATTCACACTCGCGCAGTTTCTCAACCCATCGAAGCGTTATGATGGAAGCACCGGGCGGTACCGCCTGATAGAGGAACCCGGCGAGAAGGTCGCCCGCACCGTGATCGTGGATGAGTGCTCCATGTTGACCGAAGAAATGATGGCGGCCTTGCTTGAAGCCATTTCCGGTGTGCATCGCCTTATTTTCGTGGGAGATTCCAGGCAGCTCCCACCCATTGGCGCGGGCCGACCTTTCGTGGACATCATCGCGCATCTGGCGCCCGCTGATCTTGAGTCACGTTTTCCACGAGTCGGTGCTGGTTTTGCGGAGTTGACGGTTCCCCGCCGTCAGGGCGCCGGAGAGCGCGATGATCTTCAACTGGCTGGGTGGTTTGGAGGCGCAGCGACCGCACCTGGTGAGGATCAAGTATTTGAAATCCTCGCGGGCAAGCGCAAAAGCGATCATATCCACTTTGTTCAGTGGGAAACTCCCGATGACCTCGAACAATTGCTTCCAAAGGTTCTCGCAGAGACTCTCAGCTTCGACCCGAAACGCGAGGACTGGCAGGCGTTTGCCCTGAGCCTTGGCGCCCAGCTCGACGATAAAGGCTCAGCCTGGTTTAACGTCGCATGGAAGGACCGCCCCAGTTCCGGCAAGCAGGCCGAAGCATGGCAGCTTCTCAGTCCAGTGCGGCAAAAGCCTTGGGGCGTAGAGTCACTCAATCGCCTTCTCCATGTCCGCTACAAGAGTCAGCAAATCGAGCAGGCTCGCAATCCTGGTAAATTTCGCTCGATTCCCAAACCCATGGGTGACGCCCAGATTATTTACGGCGACAAAGTCATCAACAATCGCAACTGGTCAGTGTGGCCGGGACGCATTTATCCCAAGCCCGAGGATCGCGGGTACCTCGCAAACGGCGAGATCGGCGTGGTGGTTGGCCATCGCAAAACTAAGGGGAAAGATTGGTTTCCTAACTATCTTGAAATCGAGTTCTCAACGCAGACCGGGCAGGTGTTCAAGTTTTTCCAATCCGATTTCGACGAAGAAGGCGAGGCTAGTCTCGAATTGGCCTACGCCCTTACTGTTCACAAGGCGCAGGGCAGCGAGTTCGAAGTTGTCTTTTTAGTGCTGCCGCGATCGCCGTTGATGCTCACTCGTGAGCTGCTCTATACCGCCCTCACTCGGCAGAAGCAAAAGGTCGTCGTTCTGCACCAGGGCTCCGCGACTGATCTCCAGAAGCTCAGTTCCGAACGCTTCTCTGCCGCTGCTGCGCGCCTCACGAATCTTTTCACTCCCCCGAAGCCGGTAAAGGTGGGTGACATTTTCCTTGAAGAACACCTCATCCACGTCACCAGCCGCGGTGAAGCTGTGCGCTCCAAATCCGAGGTCATCATCGCGGACCATCTTCATGCCAACAAGGTGAACTACCACTACGAGCATCCGCTGGAAATGGACGGCCTGACCAAATACCCCGACTTCACCATCGAGGATGATGATGCCGGTATTACTTACTACTGGGAACACTGCGGCATGCTTTCCGACCTGGCTTATCGGAAGCGATGGGAACAGAAGCGCCAGTGGTATCGCGACCATGGCATTCTCCCCTACGAAGAGGGCGGTGGGCCGAAGGGAACTCTCATCGTTACCAAAGACAGCCTTGCGGGTGGCATTTCCTCGCAGGAGATCCTCGGGGTCGTACGCAAAGTCATCCTCCAACAGGATACTCAGAAATAGCTAACCGATTCATAAACCACACATGCCTAGGAAATCTGCAGCCACCAGGACGCCAAAGACGGTCGAAACCTTGAAGCACGACGAGGCGAAGCGAAAAAATATTCCCTCCGCCGAGCAGCAATCAATCGTTCAGAAAGAGCATGAACAGCCTCGCAAGGTAAGATATCCGCGGAACACGGATCTCGATCCGCAGCTCGTCTGGCGCGGGAAGGACGAACAGGACTGGAGCGATCTCGTGGCCCATGCTCCACCACTCTACATACAAGAAAAAGTCCATCCCAAGGTGCTCATTGATGATCTTCTGCGTCGGACCAAAGAAAGTGAGCACGATTCAGGGCAGGTCACGCCTGACCTTTTCGCGGACTTCAATGGCATTCCCAAGGGCGTGGACAAGACTGAGTTTTATCAACACGACCAGAACTGGAGTAACCGAATGATCCTCGGCGACTCCCTCCAGGTCATGGCCAGCCTGGCCGAGCGCGAGGGACTGCGCGGGCGCGTCCAGTGCATCTACTTCGACCCGCCGTACGGCATCAAATTCAACAGCAACTTTCAGTGGTCCACCACCAGCCGCGACGTGAAAGACGGCAAAGCCGATCACATCACCCGCGAGCCTGAGCAGGTCAAAGCCTTCCGCGACACCTGGCGCGATGGCATCCACAGCTACCTCACTTACTTGCGGGACCGGTTGACTGTCGCCCGCGATCTCCTCACTGAGTCCGGCTCTATCTTCGTGCAGATCAGTGACGAGAATGTTCATCGAGTTACAGCCTTGATGGATGAGGTCTTTGGCGACCGCAACCGGTGTACAATCATCTTGATGAAGAAATCTGGTTGGGCTTCCTCCACGCGACTTCCTCAAGTGCATGACTTCATCGTCTGGTATGCGAAGGACGTTGATAAACTAAAGTATCGCCAGCTCTACAGGCTCAAAGCTGAAGAGGACTTCGGCGATATTTCAGGTGCCTGGGTTGAAAACCCGGACGGAACCCAAACACGACCACTGAGTCCAGATGAAAGAATTGATGCGAGAAATAGACCCAAAGGTTGGAGGCTTTTTTTGCACGACAACCTAACCTCGACAGGACCAAGCGCCAATGCCTCCGCCCCGTTCGACTTCCAAGGGAAAACATTTTGGCCCGGTGTCGGGGGTCGTGTGGACAGGCACTGGAAGACGATAACTGCAAAGCTTCCTGTTCTTGTTAAGGCACAACGACTCATGGCCGTGGGGAATTCACTGCGACAAAAGCGATATCTGGATGATTTTTCTGTCTCACCGATAGCCGACCACTGGGCGGATACTGCGGTCAGCGGTTTCGCGGACGCAAAAGTTTATGTGGTCCAGACAAACATAAAGGCCCTAGAACGCTGTCTTCTCATGGCTACCGATCCTGGTGACCTCGTACTCGATCCGACCTGCGGTTCCGGCACAACCGCCACCGTCGCCGAACAATGGGGCCGCCGCTGGATCACGATTGATACCTCGCGCGTGGCCCTGGCGCTGGCTCGTGCCCGCATTATGGGCGCGCGATATCCCTATTACCTGCTGGCCGATTCTCGCGAAGGCCAGCTCAAGGAGTCCGAAGTCGCCCGCACCGCACCAAGTTCACAGCCCGTGCAGGGGAACATCCGCCACGGCTTCGTCTATGAGCGCGTGCCGCATATCACACTCAAGTCCATCGCCAACAACGCGGAGATCGATGTCATCTGGGACCAATGGCAGACGAAGCTGGAGGCGCTCCGCGAGAAGCTGAACACCGCGCTCAAGAAGACCTGGCAGGAGTGGGAGATTCCGCGCGAGGCGGGCGATCTATGGAGCGCGAAAGATCAGGAGATTTTTTACATCCTCAAATCAGAAATCGAAAAGGGAAAGGAAGGCAACGTAGGCACCATTCGAGAAGGACTTGAAGCCCTGAATCACAACCTGAAGCGCTCCTACACAATCAAGACTCTGCCCGATCGTCCGATCGATCCTTGGCCCGATGAAACAATTTCGCTTCACAAAGCTTGGTGGGAAGGTCGCATTTCTCGACAACAGGAAATTGACAAGTCGATCACGGCAAAGGCCGAGTTTGAGCACCTTTATGACAAGCCATACGAGGATAAGAAGAAAGTGCGCGTCGCCGGACCATTCACCGTTGAGAGCCTAAGCCCACACCGCATGCTCGGTGTGGATGAGAATGATGAATTGATTGATGACCTAAAAGAGGAGGGCGGCGAATACGGTGGCAAGCAATCGTTCCCGCAGATGATCTTGGAGAACCTCAAGACCGCCGGCGTGCAACAAGCGCACAAAGAAAACCGCATCACCTTCACATCGCTTATCGCCTGGCCTGGCGCGCTGGTGTGTGCCGAAGGCTGCTACCTTGAAGGCGAGACCGAAAGGCGTGCCGCAATCTTCATTGGCCCCGAGTTCGGCACGGTGCAGCGCGCCGATCTTGTCGCCGCCGCCCGCGAGGCGGGTGATGCCGGCTTCGATGTGCTCATTGCCTGCGCTTTCAATTACGAAGCTCACACGACTGAGTTCAACAAGCTTGGGCGTATCCCGGTGCTCAAGGCACGTATGAACGCTGACCTCCACATGTCGGAAGATCTCAAAAACACAGGCAAAGGAAACCTGTTCGTCATCTTCGGTGAACCGGACATTACTCTCCTGACCGAAAAGGACGCAAAACTGCGCGTGAAAGTGAACGGCGTGGACGTCTTCAAGCCACAAACCGGAGAAGTCGTCAGTGACGGCGCCGACGGCATCGCCTGCTGGTTCATTGACACCGATTACAACGAAGAAAGCTTCTTCGTCCGTCACGCCTACTTCCTCGGCGCGAATGACCCATATTCCGCCTTAAAGACAACACTCAAAGCGGAGATCAACGCCGAGGCCTGGGCAACTTTGAATAGCGACACATCGCGTCCTTTTGAAAAGCCGAAGAACGGAAGAATAGCTGTAAAGGTGATCAATCATCTCGGAGATGAAGTGATGAAGGTGTTCAAAGTTTGAAAGGACCATTCCAATGCCCCTCAATGCAACCGTCTTGTTTGATCTCCCGCAAAGAGAAATTGCCTCACTGATTGTTTCCAAACTTCAAACGTCAGTTTCAACGAGCATCGTAGCTGGTTTTGCGACGCCAGAGGGCATGCGATTGTTGATGCCAGGATTAAGTCATCAACCAAAGAATCTCAAAGAAATGGTTGTTGGTGCAGGAACGTATCAAGCATATGAAGCCTTTGACTCTCTGATTGCATTGGGTGTTCCGCACACAAATCTATTTGTCCATTTGGGACACACGCGCCAAACGGGCGCGAATGCCAAGCATCGATTCTACCGTTACCACCCGATGCTCCATAGTAAGATCTACTATACCGAGCAGGCTGAAGGAAATGCATGTGCGATAGTTGGCTCCCATAACATCACAGGTTTTGCTCTTGGAGGATTGAATGGTGAAGCTGCAGTGTTGTTGGAGGGTTCGAACGACTCACCGGAATTCGAAAAGGTGCGAGCGCATATTGAAAAAGCAAAACAAGAGTCAGTCAACTATGCCTCGCACATGAAAACAGCCTATTCGTGGTGGACGTATCAATTCATGGAAGGGCTTTCGGCAAAGGCAATGGATCTTCCTCGCGAAGGCGATGCGAAAAGAACACTCATAATAATCAGTGCGGTCGCAGGTGGTAAATTGCCGGACGTAGGCGACGTGATCTACTTCGAATTGCCTTCCGCCTTGGGTACGATTCAACACCTAAAGGCAGAAGTTCACATTTATCTGTTCGATAAATTGCCACCTACTCCCGCTGTCGGACTAGCTTCATTACATCTGGCTCGAAAGGCGCTGTGGTGTCAGCCGCAAGGTTTGGAGCTGGGTGGAGGAGGAGTTGAATTGCAGGCCGATTGGCAAATCATAGATCAAAAGAATCCGCTGCTTGCTCCGGTCACGCCTCCGTTTCGCCCAAAACGCTCTGGGGACACACAGCAAGTCCGAGTTGAAGCATCTTATCTGTTGAAGGGGAAATTCGAATATATTTTTGCAGAACCGCAAAGTCGATGGAGTCCGGAGCTAGACCGAAATGTAGTGTTAAAACCCGAAGACGCACACGTGCGCATTTTTCAGGGCAAATACCATCAAGTGAATCCCGAATCATACGAATGGTATCTAGTCAAAGGATTATATCAGGAAAGCGGACCCAAAACAGAATACCAGGAAGCACTGGCAGGCCTGTCACCAGAAGGAGGCTCCTATTTGATGATCTCGCAGCGCCGCCGAGAAATTAGCGAAGGTTCCAAGAGCTAGTTATTACAATGGACTTCCGAATCGCCGACACATTTACAGATAGTCTGTCTCGCTTGACGGGGGACGAGCAGAAGGCGGTGAAGACGACTGCGTTCGATCTTCAAATGAATCCGGCCAATCCCGGCATGAGCTTTCACAAGCTAGACAAAGCAAGGGACAAAAACTTCTGGTCTGTCCGGGTCAACGCAGATATTCGGCTCATTGTTCATAAAACGCACAGCAGCCTGCTGCTTTGTTATGTGGCCCACCACGATAAAGCATACGATTGGGCTGAACGGCGAAAGCTAGAGACCCATCCCAGGACTGGCGCAGCACAGCTTGTTGAAGTTCGTGAGACTGTCAAAGAGGTAATCGTTCCGCTCTATGTGCAGGCGTCGCAGCCTGCCCAATCGAAACCACCTTTGTTTGCCGATACGCCGGACGGAGAGCTTTTGGGTTACGGAGTTCCTGAGGAGTGGCTGAAAGATGTTCGCCAGGCGAACGAAGATTCATTGTTAGGGCTGGCTGATCACCTTCCTGCTGAAGCGGCAGAAGCACTTCTAGAACTAGCGACGGGCGGAAAGCCAAAGGCAGTATATTCAATGGCCGACCGAATCAGCGAGCTGGTAATGGCTCTGAACGACAAAGCGGCTCCCTTCGATCATCCGGATGCGCAACGTCGATTTCGTGTCATTGCTAATCTTGAAGAATTAAAGCGTGCGCTCGATTTCCCCTGGGAAAAGTGGACGATATTTCTGCATCCTGACCAACGAGAATGGGTGGAACGACAATATTCAGGCCCTGCCCGTATTTCCGGTTCGGCCGGCACTGGAAAATCGGTCGTCGCATTACATCGGGCCGTGCATCTGGCTCGCATACATCCGGACGCTCGTGTGTTGCTTACGACGTTTTCCGACACACTGGCACACTCGCTCCATACAAAATTAAGGCGCCTGATCGGAAACGAACCACGCCTTGCTGAACGCATTGATATTCACTCGCTGTCAGCCTTGGGGCTGCGACTTTTCAAAGCACATTGCGGCACGGTGCAGCTGGTGCGGCAAGCGGATGTGCTCCAGCTCATAAAGGCCGCGTCGCAAAGCGTCGGCGGCCACAAGTTCAACACACATTTTCTATTAACAGAATGGGAGCAAGTAGTAGATGCATGGCAATTGGAGAATTGGGAGTCGTATCGCGACGTCGCACGTCTCGGACGTAAAACGAGATTGCCCGAACAACAACGAAAAGTTCTTTGGTCGATTTTCGAGTGGGTGCGGGGTGGACTGAAGAAACAGGGGCTTTTGACCGAATCTGCAATGTTCGCCGTGCTGGCTTCCCAATTAAGCAGCAGCAAGAATGCTCCTTTCGACTTCGCTGTTGTAGATGAAGCCCAGGACATCAGCGTCCCCCAGATGCGATTCTTTGCGTCTTTGGGAACGAAAGTTAACTTGTTTTTTGCGGGTGATCTCGGCCAACGCATATTCCAACAACCTTTCTCGTGGAAATCCCTCGGTATAGATATCCGCGGTCGTTCTCGGACGTTGCGAGTCAATTACCGGACGTCACACCAGATTCGCCAGCAAGCCGATCGGCTCCTCGGCCCAGAAATGATAGACCCCGATGGCAATGTGGAACTCCGAAGGAATACTATATCGGTGTTTAACGGACCCACACCCACCGTCCAAGTTTTCTCTGGTGAGCAAAAGGAAGTTGATTTCGTGGGAGAATGGTTGGCAAACCAATCAAAGTCTGGAGTTTTATCCCACGAACTGAGTGTCATCGTACGCTCAGAAAAACAACTGTCGCGCGCCCAACGCGCTGTTGAAAAAGCAGGTCTCAACTGCCGAGTTCTCGATGACAAGGTCGAAATGGCAAGTGGTCACGTTTCCATCAGCACCATGCATTTGGTGAAAGGGCTGGAGTTCCGTGCTGTTGCGGTCATGGCTTGCGATGACGAGATCTTACCGCTACAGGAGCGAATAGAAACCATAGGTGACGATGCCGATCTTCAGGAAGTCTATGACACGGAGCGGCACCTTTTGTACGTCGCATGCACCCGTGCGCGGGACCAGTTGCTGATCACTGGTGTTGAGCCAGTATCAGAGTTTCTTGACGACTTGCGGAAATCCGCCTCCGGAGGTTCGTGAGTATGGAGGGGAACATTGATGGACCTGACACGATCTGGGAAAAATGGCTGGAGCGACTTTACAGCCCTCCGAGGCGACAAACGCGGCTCTCACGACCGGCCGCACAAGCCAGTTCTTTTGTTGGCAATCATCGATTTGCTAGATCGCAAGGTGGTCAAACAGAATGCGATTCTCTTGAGCGATGAATTGGTCGCGTCATTTAAACGGCATTTCGATGTTGTTCGCGGCATTTCCGGTGAAGACTTCCTTTACGCCGAATATTCTGGGCGTCCCATTTGTGAATGCCATACTTTGGAAATCTCCGCTAACGTCATCAGCGCAGTAGGGCCGATCTAGTAAGCTACCCTGATTGGGGATCGTTATAGGCTGGGAGTGAACGCCATGATTTTGCCAGAATTTTCAGAATTTACCTTTGGCTACGCCTTTACGGACAACCTTGTTAACCGCGTCCTGAAGGACGTGAAGGGTGTTCCAATATTTCCTTCCTTAAGGGAAGAAGGTAAGCCTGGAAAAGGGTACGACATCGAGATCCCGCGCTATGCCGCTCCGTTGTTTTTACAATTCAAGCTGCCTCAGGTCATCACCCGCCGGCACGGGACAGTGAAGCATCCGTTAAAAGCTCCTTACTATCGGATGCATTTGATGCGCCGGTGCTTTTCTTCTCAGCACGCCAGTCTTGTGCAGCATGCCAATGAGGGAAAGGGCATTTTCTATGTTGCGCCAGAATTCGATTCCCGCGATGAACTAAACAACTTTTACGAGAAGGGGAAGGTTCCTCTGCGATCCGCCTTCTTCGACCCTAAGGACATTGGACTCCTAGAGGATGACGAGGCTCATCATGTTGCATATCGGGCGAGTGAAGAGATCGGCTGGTTTTGTTCCGCGCCACGAAAACTGCGACGAAATACGAGTAGTGAACTGTTTTTGAGTGAGGTTAAACAGATCGCATCCTCTGCTCGATTCGTGGAAGATCGCGCGCAGTTTTTCTTTCATCTGGCGGATACTGTGGTATCGGCAACTTTACGGGCAGAGGCTTCAGCTGCGAAACAAATGTGGGAGCTTGAGGGAGAATATGAACCTCCTCTGTTGTCAACAGCGCGTGAACCCGGGGCGGAACGCGAACGACTTGAAAATTTCAAGCACAAGCTTGGTCCGGCTCGATTTGCTTCGTATGTTTCGCAACTATACCTCGACTGTGCTTTGCTCGTTGTCGGCCATGACTAAGAGCCTCATATTTCTCATCGTCGAACTACGCGCCCATCTCACTTGGGGCTCCGATCGACGACAATGCTGGCATCCCAATCGATATCTTTTAAAAGGAAGTTATTTTGCCAGCAAAACCGCAAGCCAGCTATCTTAGGGCGGGACTACACGGGCTTGGATGACCGGTTTCGGGCAGTCAGGTTTATGACTGTGTGAATCTCGTCTGGTAAAGTCTGCCAGGAGCGATCCTCAAACAGCCATTCGCAAGAGTAGCGTAACATTAATTCTGTCTCGGGAGTTTCGCGAAGGAATTGACGTGCCTCGGCCGCCGTGTTCGCTCGATTGCTCAATTTCATCAGGAAGCAATAGACTTTCTGGAACCAATCGAGAACTTGAATTGTCCCAGCGGTGCCAAGGGATTTCAGGGATTTGGTACACGCGCGCTGAAATGCAGCCGCCATTAACAAGCGAGCTTTGAGTTGCCCATTTGTTGGTGGTGCGTACCTCTCTGCAATTCGATCAATAAATTCAGCAACGGGCAATCTGGCCGCAATCGGATCGGGAGAATTGAAAAAGTTCGCGAACGGAACATCGCTGAACGGCAAAATCTCCAATTCTAACAACTCTCCGCGGTATTGCGTCTGTAACATTTTCTTGGTCTCTGTGTCCGCTGCTTCAAGCCAGTTGCGATTGGGATTGTGAAGCGCTTTTCGAATGAGGAACTCTCGGCAACGTCGCCATCTCTCGATCAGCGGCAAAGAAGTGTCGTCAACAAATACACCCCGGTACATCTCTCGCCACGAGACTTTGCACCACCGATCGATTGCTTCTTGATTGGGGGGGCGATTTTCGTAACGCCAAGCTCGAACTTGTCGGCGGGCGTTGTCAGGATCATCTCCTGCGTCGGAAAGCAAATGCGCAAATTTTGTTAATTCACATCCTAGCAGATCCTCCCACCATTCCAGGACTGTGTTGATGGGCCATTTGAAGGAGAGCTTTTCATCGCCCTCCTTGGGTCTGATTGGGAGTGGCAAATACCAGAATTTGCCTCTTGGCATCCCGCGCTCCAATCTCGAATCGTTGCGAATGTATTCGATCAGGTTCTGCGCCAGGAACGGCAGAGCGAACATACAAAGCCAGGGAAGAATGGCTTCGTTGCGTGGTGTTTGACAATCTCCGCATTTGCTCACCAGATAGTCGTGGCGAAACAGAAATTCTGTCCAATCGTGCACCAGAACTTCTCCAAAATCATCGAGTTCTCCGTCAGCGTTGCGTTTCCAATAGATTGCCTCCTTTGGTGCGCCGAACTCGGGCGTCGGGATCAGCACGCCGTTCTGGTCGCGCCAGAGAATGCGCCTTACCGGAGCAGCAATCTTTTGCTTTAGCACCTTTTCCGTCGTTTTCTGCGCCGCTTCAGGATCCATGAAGGATGCGACACTTGCTTCCAGTATCTTTCGAGCAATTCTCCCGTGCTCGTCCGTGGCCAGGCCTCCCTTCTTTAGCTTTTTGAGTTCGTCGTATTCTTTGAAGCTGTCTTTGTTGCCACGTTTACGCACGCCGAGGCAATCAACCATGAACGCTATTACTTCACCGGTGTTGGGCAATCCCATTTCGCCAGTTTTCATTTTCGTATCGCTTGGGTTTTGACCGTGCGCTTAGCGCACGGACACAACGAATGTCATTTGCCTTTGTTTTGATTTGCCGCTGCGCCACTGCCAGCATTGTGCCTGGCCGCAGTTTGTGCCCGCGCGGCGAAACTCCCTTTGCTGACTTGGCCTCCGTTTGCACGGGCTGCCGCGCTTTGAATACGTGACGCAGCCAACTGGTTCATTGCCTTACCGCCGACTCGTGAATTTGAGCTTGTTTTCATTTGCCTATCTTTCGTTTAAATCGTGGCGCTCATCGTCGCGATATGTAGGCATTTAGCCCTGAACCTCGGTTACTGTCCCGGACTCTGATTGGAAACAGGGAACTGTGTCAACAGGTCCACGCTGAGTTAGCCGGTCCGTTACAGCACTTTCTGTTGATCAGGCCCACTCGTTTTATACTCCCGCGAGTATTCTTCAGGAATGAACATCTCCTCATCACAATCCGAACCGAACCAAGCCACTTCAATCCTTGAAGAAAGTGTTTTGACTTCTCAACCTTGGATTAAATTGGAGGACCTAACCGGGGATCTCGAACGGCTTATTGGGATTCTCGTCGTACCTCACGTCGATTGCTCCAACCCCTTGATGCACGACGATGAACTTCGGGGAGAATGCCGGGCGAAGCTTGCTCAGATTCTCCGTGCCGGGCACTTAAACCGATGTGCTTCGAGGGGCAAAGCTTTTGCGTTCGTCAAAACGGCATTGCAGAACCATCTGAGATCGCTTGTGCAGAAGTATGTCTTCACAGAGAAGCGCACGGGCATTAAGCCTCCCCCAAGAGGCGAGCCATCCGAGGAGCAATATCGTGCGCGGCCAACCAATGTTTCAACCTTCAGTTTGGATGACGACGAAAACCGCATCCAGCTGGGTAAGATAGATCCTGCCTTTGGCGTAGCGGAGTTTCTCGAAGAGCTGGATCATGTCCTGACACAAGAGGAACGAGTTGTCTTAAAGCAGTTAATCCGGGGGCGGACGGTCGAAGCGAACGCGAATGATCTGGGATTTCCAAAAGGAAGATTTGAGTCTTTAGCAAAAAGCATACGTTCCAAGGCAAAAGTGATTATGCAACCGAGCGTTGCCAGCTGTCTATCGGCGCGAGTTACTGACATCAAGACGGTACCGAAGCCGAAACGCCACGTTGTGAGAGCTGCGGAGCCACCAGCCAAAATATTTCCAAGAAAGTGCTTAGCCATCCAGCAGCCGGAGTTGGCGCCGCGAAAGATATTCCGGCAAGTCCGGACGATAAAAGTGAGCCGCCGCAAAGGCAGGAAGATTCATGTGATTTCATTCCGGCTTACCGAAGCTGAAATCCGGCTGCTGAAGCAGCGCTACGGGAAATTCAAATCGATTAATCAGGCCGCCCGCAGAATTGTGACTAAAGTGATATCAATATGGGAGCCAGCGGTGGAGCGACGGTAGATTGGTCTTTATTGCAGGCCAACTTCATGGGAAATAAAAGACATGGACGTGAGCAATCATGCGTGGGAGAAGTGGTTGGAGCGCCTCTACAATCTGCGGCGGGACAAGCGTGGTTCGCACGAACGACCGCACAAACCCGTTCTTTTGCTCAGCATCATTGACCTGATGGACCGTGGTATTATTGAAGGGAACGAGATCCCGCTGAGCGATGAACTTATCCAGGCGTTCAAGCGATTCTTCGCGGTTGTGCAAAAGAAAGACGATCAGCCCACGATTCAGAACCCATTCTTCCATCTCTGTGGTGACGGGTTTTGGCACTTGGTCCCGATGCCTGGAGAAACGCCAATTTACCGAGAAGGCGCGACTTCGGGTGCACCCAGCGTGGCAGAGTTGCAACGTCGCGTGGCCTTTGGTCAGTTCGACAATGGACTTTGGGTTTTGTTGAAAGAGCCACTGGCGCGGCATCAATTGCACGACGTCCTCATCACTCGCTATTTCCCTGAAGAGCGTGAAAAGTTAGCAGCGCTGGCCGGGGCAATCCGAAATGACAGAAGGGTGGGGGCACTTCAGGAAAGCTTGCCGCCCGGAAGGGATGCGGCGTTCCGACACACGATTTTAGAGATTTACGACTATCGCTGTGCGGCTTGTGGAATTCGAGTTTTCCTGGATCAGCGTGAATCTCTTGTGGTGGCTGCACACCTAATTCCGTTTAGTATCAAACCCAATGACAAACCGACGAATGGCATCGCGCTGTGTCCAAATCATCATTGGGCGATGGACCGGCATTTGATCGCACCCTGCTCGGATGCCAAGAAGAAAGCAGGGGTGTGGCGCGTGAACGAAGGGCGGTTGGATGATCGTATTGAGGGTCAGCGGGATCTGGTGGCGCTTGCCGGCAAAGGAGTGATCCCTCCTAGCGAGGAGAAATTCTACCCGGCCATTGAAAGCTTGCTGTGGCGCGAAAAGCACCTCGCCACGGATTCCCGAAGTGCCCCGGCGTGACGCTTGCAATGAGTTCTCTATTGGCGCGATTCGGTTCGGACGCCTTTCAACGGGACTATTCGCAGGGCTCGGTGCACACGGTGAATAATTCAGGCTTGATGCGTTCTTCCGTTTGGGCAGTTTCGTCCTCATGAGCGATTCACCACAGAGAATTTCTCGGCAAGAGTTTTATGAAAGGATTTGGACCACTCCAATCGTGAAACTGGGCAAAGAACTCGGATACTCGTATTTGGAAATGGTACAGCTTTGCCAAAAGCTGAATATTCCACGCCCGGAAGGCGGCTATTGGTATCGCAGGCAACACGGCGGGGCCGAGGAGAAAGTCGCGCTGCCGGCACCCCATCCGGAAACTCCGCTTGAGATTGAGTTAAAACGACGACTCGAAGGCAGTCTCGAATCCAAAATAGGGCCGGCTGATACAAATCAAAAGAGTGTTGTGGAGAGTCTCAGTCCCGATCAGCCAAATTCATCAATTGAAGTTCAGAATCCATCAGCGGTTCCACATGAGTCTGCAACAATCTCCGAATCAACGTCCGTCAAAACGATAAAGAAAAGCGGACTTGAAAGGCTCACTATCCCGAAAGCAGAGCCGGCAGTTGTTGAATCTGCTGCATACGAGCCGAAGGTGATGCAATTCGCACGACGTGAATTATACGAGGCTGTCTGGAGCAAGAGTTGTCAGAAGCTCGCGGCCGATTTAGGAATCTCGGACGTTGCTCTGGCCAAGACCTGTAAGCGCATGGGCATCCCAAGGCCGTCGCTCGGGTATTGGGCGCGCGTAGCGGCCGGTGAAAAGGTTCCGAAGATGCCTCTTCCGGATGCACAGGCCGGTCAGAACAAAATCGTGACCTTTGACATCGCGGCCAATCGTAAGCGGCGCGAAAATTGGCACTCGAATAACAATGATATAGATGCCCTCGCTGTGGACCTCCAATTGCCTGCTGACCAGGCCGAATTGCATCCGGTAGCCCAAAGACATTTGCGTGCGCTGGAAAAGAAAAAACCGAATGAAGATGGACTTGTGAATGTGAGCGCACGAGACCTTTTCCGCTGTGATGTAACTCCGGCAATTGTGAATCGGTTATGTCGGGCATTGCACGCGATCCTGGTGGAGCTTGAAGCGCGTAATCACAAGTTGAAGTCTGGCGCTGACCAGTTCTCTTCTTTGAGAGTTATTAAAGGATGTGACGAGGTCACAATTTCCTGTTCGGAAGGGCGCGAGCAATTTGAACGTGAACCAACGCAGGAAGAAAAACGAAAACCGAGCTGGACTTGGCAATTGAAAGGAATGCGCCCAACAGGGCGGCTGAGTTTCGAAGTCTTGGCGTCCGGAATACGTGGACGCCGCACCTGGACCGAGAGCGACAGCAGGCCGTTGGAAGAGATTCTCGGGATTGTGGTGGAGAAGGTGGAAGCGGCGTTCCGCGGTTTCGAAGATCAGCGACAATGGGAAATTGAGGCGGAAAAGCGTCGCGAGGAAGAAGCGAAGCGCGCCGCCAAGGAATGGGATCGCAAACAGAAAGAGGAAGCGGAACGGGAACGCAAACGGCGGCATGAATCGAAGCTGGCCGAAATTGTGGTAGCCCGACGTGAAAATCTATTTGCTGCCGCCCACGCATGGATGGAAAGCGGTTTGTTGCTCGCTTATGTGGATGAGTGTGAACGGCGCTGGCGCGAGAAAGGCGAACTGTCATCCGATCAGTCCGCTTGGCTTGCTTGGGCACGGGAAGAAGCGACCAAATTGAACCCGCAAGGCTATCCACATCCGGTAGCAGATGGCAGATTTGATCCGAGCACTATCCCCATTGGTGGCCCGTATCCCAAAACAAAATTGCTCAACGAAAAGAAGGCGTCGGCACCAGTACCGCCAGAAGTCCGCACTGTTTACGTCGAGCAACCTTATCAATATCCGTTTTGGATCAAGCACCCCGGACGTTAAGAGGTAATTTCTTGTGTTGCTTGCGGAAGACCTTGATCTCTTGAAGCAGCGGAGGATCGGCTTCAGCAATCTTTTTACGAAGTGCTGCAGAATCACAGAGTTGCAGAATGCCGTCCGGATCAGCGGCCCCAGGTGTGTAGAGGAGCAGTCGCAGCACTTGCACGATATATCGGGGTTCATGTTCTGCAAGGTGGCGTCGAATAGAGCGAAACTGGTCGGGAGCCGGGTTCCAGCGAGCCCCCATATCGAGTAGCAGTTGCATGCATTGAAGATTCGCGTCATCACCTTTGGTTGTGCGTGTATTGGACCAGAAATCCCGATGTGCCCAGTGGCTGACGACCCGTTCGAGCGATTCCGACGACCCGCGCGGAGTATTGTTGATCTTATCTGAAGGCACTTGCTTCAACACGGTGCGAAAGAGATCCACATTTCCACTCGATACGGCGTCTCCCAATAATTCTATCGCTTGGGTGGGATCGGGTCGCAGCTTGAGCACTTTAAGGATTTCGGGATTACAACGCCAAGTTGCGCGAGTTGCAGCGCAAGTGCTGTTTTCTGGATCTACGGGAAAGGTCTCATAGAAATCCCACGGTACAGGCCGAAACGGATCGGCTCCAGCCCAAGCCAATAATGCGGTCCACCGAACTTGCTCGTTGGCAACTGCGTCGTGAAGAGCCAATGCAGCCTGGTCGTCGAGGCTTGGAAAATCTGCGCGAAAAGATTTATAAAAGCGAAGCAGGGGACGCGCCTTCATGTCGCGTAGCGCCCGCCCAAAAGCATTGTCCTTGGACGGATCGCCTCCCTCGCGAAGGAAACGTTCCATCAGGCTGTAGTCCATTGTCCGACAAACAGTCTCGAAATCCACTTCTGAAACTTTTGCACCATGAAGGAAGAGAAGCTCAGATAGATCGAAGCGGCGGGAATCGAGAGCCCAACTGAGTGCGTCGGTCAACTCGTCCGATTCCCAACCGCCAGCTTGAAGTAACACTTCCAGGATACTGTGAAACCCGGTTTCAACAGCGAGGCAAAGAACGTGCGCTCGGTCATCACAAATCTCTCGACTGTGGATCCGCTTACCGGCCTTGATCCAGTCTTGCAGCGCGAAGAGTTTGCCACTCCGGATCAAACTGATGAGCTGTTGAAAATCTTCCGGGAGATCAGGGCGATGCCGCGCCATAGCCTGGGAGAATTATCTGACGCAAAGAATTTTTGCAACTGGACGTTCTCAATTCGGTCCTCGCCCATTTGGTCAGATTGCTATTGATACGCAGTATCCGACTTTATCTTCCGGACGAGCTCTTCGAAATGGACGGCTTGCTGGCCCAGTAGCCTACTTCTACTGATGTAACAAATCTTCATCAAAGATTTATCAATCGAACCTGGAAATCCACCACCGCCTCGTACGGGAACAATAAAAACTCGCCAGCAAATCGCGGGTCTAATTTGCAGCGATACCAGTCATTCGACTTTGAGAGCGGTGATTTCAACTCTCCCTACCGAATCCGGGAACGGATATGGAATTTGCACGCTGCAAATAATCCGAAGTGTTCCATCCGGTGCAGCCAGGAACCAGTTCGATTTGTACGCGCCCCAAGTCCGCTGTCTGTAAGAGTAACCCGACTGGATGCCGAGAAGGGTTTGGTTACCCTTTGAGTCAATACGGACGAAGGAGACTTCTCCAGACTTTGTACCGTTCCTATGACCTGCTTCGATCCATCCGTCTTTGCCATCAGGCACAATTCCCAAGGGAAGAAAGATATCTGTGTTTCCCTCCCATCGGCGACGCCCAATTACGTTCACAGCACCCGTAACATCAAAATAGTTTAGAAGAAAACCGCCATCCCTCGTGGGGCCAACCGGCCGATCCACGTTGAAATGTGTAGGAAGTTGCCGACCATCCGGAAGAAAAACTGTACCGGTCGGAAAACCTGCCACACACAGAGTTCCAATTCGGCCCACGGTCACGCTGGAAAATGGACCATCTTCAGGCCGATTGCCGGTCTTAAGCCACAGAACCTCGCCGTTGGCTGTAAGCTTACTTAGGAACCCCACGGCTCTGTCGGTCCTTAGCAGTCCTCCGCAAATGTAAATGCGCCCATCAGGTACTACGCAGAGTGTGTCCCTGACGCCGTGCTCGGGATAAGAATAGTTGTTCAACCGTATACGCCAAAGGCGTTGTCCCCGTTGAGTGAGTTTAGAAACCACTGCCCCCGACTCAAGGTCCGTAGCAGAGTCGTTCATATTCCGCCAGACCAGCCAGATTGGATTACCGGCAGCATCTAATTTCACTGTTGATGTAGCTGACCCAAAACTCGTATAGGCCGCGAAATCTTCTTCGCTTCTCCACAGTTCCTCGCCGGTTGGAGATTGTCGTGCAAAACTAATTCTGAGAGAAAATATTTTTGGAAATGGTTGACACTTTCGTGGTTTGATTTTCCTTCACGACGATCCATTGCTGGCGGCGGAGCCAGCATTCCACCACAAGCCGCCAGGCGGCTTGAGTTTGGTGGCGGGTTCGTGAGGGCATGGTTTCCAGATACTGCCAGAACTGCTCAAAGACTTCACGGACTATTCTCTGGCGGGAAGCGCCGTGAAAGCGAATGCGGGTTGGCCCATGGAACAGCTGGCAGGGTGTTTTGTTGCCGAGGCTGCGAAGCGATCGGTGATTGAGCTGGTGAGTGACCAACTCCAACTCGACTCCAATGGGAAGCTGATGAGTCAACTGCGTCAGGCGACGCTGATCCAGCGCCACTTTCAGATCAACCATGTTTCTTTCCATTGATCCGTTGTAGCGTGGGTATCCCGGCGGACTGTTCAGGGGCAAAACACTGTGGAGCTCCAGCACCTGATCGACCGCCGCACAGTTTAAGGGTGACCCCAAATCCCGCTTCAAGAACATCGGCGGGCCGTGTTGCTTGAACATCAGGTTCAGATACTCCGCGATCTTCTGTCCGTTTTCCTCCGGTTGGGCCAAAGGAATGGGCAACTGATATTTCGATCCGAGATCACGCAGCGGCGTGATCTTCGTTTTGTTCAAACCATACTCGGTCGTGTCCAGGCTCCACACGGTTCCCGGCACGAGCCATTGAATGCGTTTCATATCGTCGTATTGGTTGGCGCGTTCCTGCTCCACCAACTCTTGAAAGCGGCGCCGGGAGATGGAACTGGAGAACTCCTGGTAAAGGGCGGTCGTGCCCGCCGTTCGCCGTCGACCATGATCGAGGTCCCCGATGCGTGCATGAATCGCTTCGACATTGAGACGCTCAGGCTTTTTGGGCCCGGCTTTCTCAACCAGAGGCGCACCGTGGTGAGCACGGCAGCGCCAGCGCATCAAGGTCGCGCAGGGCAGGAGCTCGTAACAAAGCTCCTTCCAGGAAAACTCCCGGTGAGCTTTCTCCAGTCGCTCCAGAATGTGCGGTATCATGGCGAGTTTTTTTTCGTGGAGGAGCCGGAACCATCCGACTCCTCCATTTGTTTCAAGAGCTTGCGAAGCTTTTCACGCTCTTCATACAGGCGCACCTGTCGTTCCAGTTCCTGCACCCGGCTCTGCAACTGCTCCTTGTCCGGGTCCTTTTCCGTTTTGGGCCGTCCTTTGGGCTGGTCCTCCACGGCGTTGAGCATCGCTTTGAGGGCGCGTCTCTCCCATTTGTAAAACGCCTGCCGGGAGATCCCCAGTTCCTGCGCTGCTTGCTGGGCCGTGATCTGGCCCGATCGAACCTGAAGTATCAGACTGGCTCGCTTTTGTGAGGGAGTCATCTACTCCGTTTTGTTCTGGTTTTCCTGTGCTTTGGCAAGCTGGATCTGCTCCAGTCTCTGAGACAGCTTGTGCGTGTTGATTCGGGTTTGTCGCTTGAAGAGCAGGGAGCGAAGCCGTGGACTCAAGACTTCCCCCTTCGCCAGATTGACCCTCGACTCCAGGGCCTGCAACATTCCTTCCATCGCCCGCTGCTGCCATTGGCTGAAGGTCATGGGCGGGATTTTCATCTCGCGGCAAACATCCATCGGCCGGCAGCGTTCCGTCCACACTGCCAGCACGGCCTGAACCTTTTCCGACGCCGTGAACGGGGCCGGAGCCGGGCGTGGAGTTTTGGTTTTGTTTGTGGAGATCGTATTCGAGTTCTTTGTTTTCGTTTCCATCTTCAATCGAGAGTTTGAGTTTTCCTTTTTCGGCCCGAAGAATAACTGACTGCCCTTCCATGCGGCCGACCATGTAAAAGGGCGCTTTGGGTTGTCCGCGCAAAGCCATCTCGAGCAGGTTTTCCTGAATACCCGCTTCCATGGTTTTGCGCAGATCGGATGCGATTTCAAAGTAACGGTCTGCCGGACATAAACCTTCAATGCCCTGGTGCGGCCGCTTGTGGTTGTAATATTTGATCCAGAACCGGATTCGATCCCGGGCCGATTCAAAACTTTCAAACTGAGCCCGGGATAAGAACTCCTGCCAGATCGTCTCCCAGAACCGTTCGATCTTGCCGAGAGTCATGGGATGGTGCGGACGGGATTTGAAGTGATCGATGCCGTTCTTTTTGAGCTCGGCTTCGAACCGGGAGGTTCCCCGCCAGGAGGTGTATTGCCGACCGTTGTCAGTGAGCATCTCCCTGGGCGGATTGAACTCACTCATGGCAACGCGGAAAACTTCCAGCACATTTTCCGCAGTCTGGCTGCGAAACAGATCGGCTCCCACCAGGAAGCGCGAATAATCGTCCATGAATCCGATCAGGTAGGCGTAACGGCCTCCCAATCGGAACGTGAAGATATCCGTCTGCCACATCTGATTGGGAGTGGCTCGTTCGAAGAACCGTGGACGAACCAGATTGCGCCGTGGTTTGGGCGGGCTCTGAATGAGGCCCTGTTGTTTGAGCGTTTGCCGGACTGTTTCCGGACTGGCTTGAAGGAAGAACACCCGTTTGAGTATCTGGGATATTCTTTTGATGCCGCGAGCCGGTTCCTCTTTTTTCAGCTCCAGGATTTTGTCGATGACCGGTGTTGGCAGCTTTCGACCGGATCCATCAGGATGCCGGTTTTTAAGACCTTCCTCTCCCTCCGCGCGATAACTTCGCAGCCACTTGTACAGGCAGGATGTGCTGATACCCAGTTCCTGGGCCACCATCTCCTGGTTGAATCCTTCTTCGAGATACAGCTTCACGGCCCGAAGCCGCACCTCGAACGAGCGGCGAGAAATTTTTTCGCCGCGTTCCCCCCTCGGGGGGATGTTCCTTCTCTTCTTCTCTACTGTTTCATTCTCACTCATGTTGACACTTCTCTATCATTGAAGTGTCAACCTCTTTCCTGCTTAACTTCCTCTCACGAACTGGTCGTTAGCACAATATTTCGAGATTGAACTGTATCAGGCGGCGTTGTTGAACAAGCCTATGGAAGTCTTCGTCACCCAAGGCTTCAATCCGGGGCCCCGGCTCGCGGGGTTAATCAAAACTCTAGAAAGACACTTTCCAAAGAGGGACTGGAGAATTCCGAGCTCGGACGAAAAAATCGCTTCAGCAGTGGAACGGATACTTTTGAGTCGGCAGCACAGTAGATCAACACTGAAGTTAAAGACCTTGGTTCAAGATTGGTATAGAGGCAAGAAGAGTGACCTTCTTTTTCTAAACGGAGATTGCGATAGACCGATAATCACTTCTCCACAAAAAGAGCTTATTGAGCACATTCTTTCAACGCCCGCGCTTAATAAAGCAGGCCAAGCGGTGAATACCGAGCGAAAGCTTGCAAGGCTCTGGATTGCTGCTCGGGAGCTGATGGCTTCTCCTTATCTGGATACGAAATATGGGGACTTCTTGCCGTTGTGGAACCGGGTGCTTTCTGAATGGGCAGGAACAGCATCATGGTATGGAGTCCATGGGCATGTCTATTTGGGACCACTTGCGGCGATCAACAGCGCTCACCTCGTGCGCCAAAAGCTTCGAAACAGCGTACAGAAGTCTGAAGTCTCGCTGAGCGAAGTGGAACATCCGGGAGGCGCCAGGGCGAGCGCTCTCTATTCAATTGCAAAAATTCTACCGAATATATTCCACGCTCGAAAAGTTCTATACGAAGCGCTGCATTCCGTAAATGAGGCGCTAGAGTCTCCCAATCACGATGTTTCAGGACTCAAAGCAGTCAGAGCTAGCATTCACCTCCGACTTTGGCATCCATTTAGGGCGCTCGATGACTACAAGGACGTATTGAAACTCCGCGAGGCAGGTCAAGAGAGCGACGCTCGAATCGGAGAAGCCATGAGCGAGCTTGGATTCGCATACGTATGTATTGGCCGACGAAAACGCGGAACGGCGCTGCTGGAAGAAGGGGTGCGCCGCCTTTCGAAGGCGCAGAATCGTGGTTTTCTGATTAGAGGAAAAAGGAAACTCGCACAAGCCTATCGCTGGCAAGGGAGATTGGAAAACGCCGCATGTGAGGAACGGGAGGCAACGCAGCTTGCAGAAACTGAACGAATGCTAGATCAAATGCGCCAAATAGGTCATTTTTGACCGATTTACTAGAACGTGAGCCGGTCCTCTAACGGAGTGGTTTCCCTTTCTCAACCGTTTTCTTCCAGTTCCGTTCCAGCCTGGTAAAGGGCGGAATGCATTTCAGCTGCAGATGCATAACGCTGTTTGAGATCAGGGTGACAGGCTTTTCCAGGTATTGTGAAGATGTCCTCACCGAAAGCCCCTCCAAGCGAGATCATAGATGGATTTGATAAAATGGGCTCGCAAACGTCTTTGATCGCCGGTGTGTTCTGTTTGGTAGAAGGTAATACCAACAAGGGCTGACTTTTCGATACTGATATGACCGTCTGATTTGCGTCTTCTTAACTCCGAGGCCCAAACAGGTCCACCGCTTACGCCTGCAAATGTTTCTGGCAGATCTTTCTCTCCCGGATAAAAGCAGGTACTCTCAATATAATCCCAACCATCTCGCTCAAAAACATCTCCCTCCCCGATGGCATTGACATAAGACATGTGACGAAGCTTGTGATGAACGTCGTTTCCAACAACCGTAGTTTTGTAGTCTAGCTGTGGAAATCCAATAGATACAATTGAAGTGCCCACGATTCCGAACGCCTTAATTAATTCCTCGGAATTCCGATCAAGAGACCAGAACGATCCGACGGCTTTCATGGAAGACAGGCATCCTCCGGGAGCGATCTCAACAAAGGTAAGATCCGGTCCAAACTCTTCCGATCGTGGACACACAAGATTGTGTTCAAAGGCATTGTCAGGCTCAATGCGAACTGTTCTCTGCCCTCTCAGGACTAACAAAAGAGCATCTTTCCCAGTTGGACCAAGTTCTACCTCAGGAGAGCAAGCGTGCAGACAATGGCGCGCTGTAAGTATCCCAAATCGGCTGCCTTTAGAAACGAGGACACCGCTTCCGAGAGGCGTAAAATGCTCGGCTTTTTCGTTCCTTATTCGAGCCAACGCAACAGAATAATCGCTATGGGCACGCATCACGAGATTCATGAAATCGCCCGGCAGATCCCCAACTTTCATGAATTCAAGACTCATAAACGAAAAATAGATTACTTTTGATCTTTCTTACAAGGATTCGTTACTTATGGCATCTACACAGGGTCGAGTTTTGGGAGGTGAGCAGACGGACACCAAAACGGACAGACATTGGAGATATTTTCTCACATGAAGCGGCTTGCCGAATATAAAAAAACCTCAAAAGCGTTATTGCTGAAACCGGATTCATCGCTTTGAATCGGCATCGTTCGGGAAAAGCACCGAAATCAAAAACAGATTGTGGCTTCGGCTGCAATAAGCGACGCCCAAATCGGGCGTGACCAAAGTGTTCTTGTAAGGGCATCCCCGTGCGTGTCACGGGGCGTGAGTAGGTCACGCGCTGGCTGTTTGGACAAAGCAAAGGGGCGGCAACCCACCATTATGAAAACAACCCGAGGAGCGGTCAGCGGATATTCAAGCCTTATTTTATTTTGTCTGGCGCTGATGGCTCTTTCTCCGTCGACTGAAGCTGCTGCTCCGACTTGCGGCCTCACGATTATCACGCACGGTTTTGAATCGCCGTGGCCGATTGGGAACGGTGCTTTGCCTGGCTGGGTTCGAGAAATGGCTCGGGCGATCACGAATCGTATTGGTTCAGCCATTCCTATTTATCGAATTCGCTATGACAAAGCCAGTGACACAGTGCTCATTCAGGATGGCGTCGCTGACATAGATATTACACTAAATGGTGGCGCCGTCATTTTACTCGATTGGGTTGGTGTCGCTAACGAAACTGTGGATTATCCCTCTCAGTATGTTGCGGATAAGTTCTCCACTTATCTTTTTGGTCAAGTGCACAGCGGGCGGAGTCTCACCGAAATTCCGATTCACTTAATCGGCCATAGCCGGGGCTGTAGTCTTAATACATTTATTGCTTACAGGCTTGCCGTAAACGGAATTCTTATCGAACAGGTGACCACTCTCGATCCTCACCCTGTCCGACCTTGGCACTTTCCACCGGGATCGGACTGGATTCCAGAAACTTACATCAATGTGGTTTTCGCTGATAACTACTATCAGCCTGATGATTTTCCAGAGGGGATGAATTTGGCCGGTGCGTTCAATCAAAATCTCACGTCTGTGTTAACCGGTGTCGGACCGGGAGAAGAACACATGCACGTCCATACCTATTACCACGGCACGGTCAATATCGGCCTAGGTCCAACAGAGGATCTAGATGGCGACCATATAGTGAACGCTTGGTACGACGGCACTTTGCCCAGAAGCGAAACAGGCTATAACTTCAGCCGCTTCACGAATTCATTTCTCTCACGTCCGATTTCTGGAATAAATCAGTTCATTTCCGGTGCAGGCGGAGGAGGGAGTCGCGTGTCAGTGGAATCTCCGCAACAGCTTTGGTCAAATGCTGGTTTTGACCAGCGCAGCACAATTCCAAGTGTAGTAACGATAGGACAAACCGTTAGCATTCCATATTATTTCGCAGATCGAAATTCTGCTCAAACAATTACCTTTTACCTCGACGCGGACACGAATCCTTATAATGGCTATCGCTCACAAATCGGATCAGTTAATCAAAACAGCCGCCCAGCCGGAAGTATTGGCGCGGCAACGTTTCAATGGACACCAACTGCCGCAGACATCGGAACACACTTCCTTCGTGTTAAAAGCGAGAATTCCAGCGGCTATGCGCGTTTCGATTACTATTTCAAACCAATCGTAATCCAAGCAGCATCGCCACAAGCACCAACAATCACGGCTGTTTCTCCTTCTGTGTTTACGGGTTTGCCCATCGGACAAACTCGACTCATTCGCGTCATCGGTTCGGGATTCACCGGCAGTTCGATGCTCACATTTAACGATGGGGTTAACCCGCCTTACACTGGGGGAGTGCCCACTTTCGTGAGCGCGAATGAACTTGATTACAACATCAGCACCGGAACAAATCAGGCGAATTGGACGGTTCAAGTCATCAATGGCGCTCAAACGTCCAACTTGGGACATTTCACGGTGAATGCTCCGTCACTCCCGCTACCGGCAATGGGTTCGCTCGTTGTCAATCTTTCACCAGCGGGCGCAATTTCCGCTGGCGCACAGTGGCAAGTTGATGGGACGGGCTACAACGGCAGCGGACAAGTGGCTGGTTATCTTACGCCGGGTTCGCACACGATTTCGTTCAAACCGATTTCCGCCTACACTACTCCGGCCAATCAAATCGTGATCATCAATGCAAATGCGCAGACTACCGCGAGCGGGACATATTCCGTGATTGCACCAAGCACCTACACGCTCACGTTGAATCAAGGCGGAGTCACGGGCTTCATTGCGAACCAGCCGTCCGGGATCGGCAACATCTACAACGCAGGCGCGGTGGTTCAACTCACCGCAAATGCAAACTTTGGTTACCATTTTGTCAATTGGAGCGGCGATGTCAGCGGCACAGCAAATCCGACTTCGATTACCATGACTGGGAATAAAACTGTGACCGCTAATTTTACCTCTGGCGACCCAAACTTGGGCACGATTACGGTGACGATTCAACCCCCGGAAGCTGCGGCAGCTGGCGTGACGTGGGGATTCAATGACACTGATATTCGGGAAAGCGGCACGAGTTATAGCTATCATCCAGTAACCGTCTTCGCTCATCTGCATGGTGCCAATGGATGGGTTGGTGTCGGTGGCTGGGTGACATTAACAGCAGGACAAACCTCGAATTATGTTTTCACAGCTTCAAATACAAATGGGAGTGTCGTGGGGGGTGACCCCAGAAATTATGTGACCCTTGCTGGTTCTGCCGGAATTTCGGGCTTCACCAATGCTGTGGGCGCGGCTGCCCGATTTAGCGGCCCTTGGAGCGTTGCTGTGGATACCACGGACAACATCTACGTTGCGGATTCGGGAAACAACGTGATCAGAAAAATTAACGCTGTCGGCCAGGTCACCACTTTTGCGGGGATGGCGGGCAGCGCAGGGTCAACTGACGACACAGGAACCAATGCCCTGTTTTCCCACCCGATTGGCATCGCGGTTGATGCTTCAAACAATGTTTATGTTGCGGACTTCAACAATTCCACAATTCGAAAGGTTACTGCGGGTGGGTCAGTTACAACGCTTGCAGGTTCAGCAGGTAGTCCCGGAAGCGCGGACTCATCTGGCGGATCTCCGCGCTTCAACGGGCCTTCGGGTGTGGCAGTGGATACCAGTGGAAACGTTTATGTGGCTGACAACTTTAATTGCACGATTCGTAAAATAACACCGGGCGGCTTTGTCAGCACGCTGGCTGGCACGGCCGGAACACGCGGAAACGTTGACCAGCCAGGCTCTGCTGCGCGGTTCAACTTTCCTTCCGGCGTAGCAGTTGACAATGACGGAAATGTATATGTTGCGGACACTCTTAACTGCACGATACGAAAGATCACACCGGCGGGTGCAGTAAGCACGTTCGCGGGTTTTGCCGGGAGTGCTGGCGCTTCCGATGGAGCGGGAACTGCAGCGAGATTTTCTTATCCAAACGGAGTGGCTGTGGACAGTTCAGGAAATGTATATGTTGCAGACAGTAACAATCACATAATCCGCAAAATAACACCTGCTGGGATCGTGACCACATTGGCAGGACTATCCGGGCACAACGGCACGAATGATGGCGTCGGAAGCGTCGTGCGATTCAAATCCCCAAACGGTCTTACAGTTGACGGTGCAGGAAAGATTGTTATTGCAGATGGAGGCAATCAAACAATCCGGGCGACTCAATCTCTGGCGACCAAGGTGGATCAATTCATTTCATTTGCGCCGCTGTCGGACAAGTCAGCGGGCGATGCGCCGTTTTCTATTACGGCCACGTCGAGTTCGGGTTTGCCCGTTTATATGAATGTTTTGTCTGGACCAGCTGATCTGGACACAACAAACATGCTGACTCTGCTTGGCGCAGGCACAGTAAGTGTGATTGCGTGGCAACCCGGTAATTCCAATTACAACGCCGCAACGCCGGTTCTGCGGAGCTTTAACATCAGCAAAATCCCACAGGCGATTACATTTGGTGCCTTGAGTCAGCAAAAGGTTGGGGACGCGCCATTCTCGCTTTACGCGACATCAGACGCCGGCCTTCCAGTTAGTTTTTCTGTTTCTGGCCCAGCAGTCTTGAACGGCAACATTCTCACATTAACCGATTGGGGAATTATCATCGTGACAGCTTCACAAGCTGGTAACGCCTCATACATGGCTGCAACGAATGTCGTGCAATCCTTTTTCGTCGTTCCAGCGGAAAACACAATTGTCGCACCACAAAAATTATCGAGCGGCAATTTCCAATTGGCTTTTTACGGTTTGACAGGGAGTAATTATCTAGTTCAAGCCTCGACGAACCTAGTTGACTGGCAACCATTCACAAATTTCACAGGTGCAAATTTCTTGCTCTATTTCAATGATTCGAGCGCGACAAATTTCAAGCAGAGGTTTTACCGGATTCTGATGCCGTAGCTTCTTCTATCGAGTGCAATTAATACCGTGATTGCGCACAAAGGGCAGCTACGACGAAGTGCCCTTACCGTCGCAAAATTCACTCGGCAATCAGGCGCCAAGCAATGCGAGTTGGTGCTGGAACACGGACACCAAAACGGACACCAAACGAGTTAAAAAGAGTATAGCTCGATAAAACCGAATACGCTTGATTCCCCGACAAAATCAGGGAGAATCGCACTGCAACGGCGAGAAAAAATGTCCGATTCCGACCCCCGCCCCAAGCATCAGTACCCAACTTTATTTTCCGGGCAAGTGCAATCCAACGGCGATTTGCCTGGTCCAGTATCCAACTTTATTTTTCTTTGGAAATTATCCGTGTTGACGGAAATCGAAGAACCGACGGAGGTTCAGTATCCAACTTTATTTTGCGAGTACAAGTTTGTATTATGCGCACGCTAGCCATTGGAGATATTCATGGCTGCAATACCGCGCTTGTCACCTTATTGAATCAGATTCAACCGGTGTCTGGAGATTGCATTCTATTTCTTGGTGATTATATCGACCGTGGTCCCGCTTCAGGTCAGGTAATTGAGACTCTTCTTAAGCTGGGAAAGGCGTGTTCACCGGTTTTTCTCCGTGGGAACCACGAAGTGATGATTCTTGATGCGCGCGAAGATTCCTTGAAGGAGAACCTTTGGCAAAGCTACGGAGGCTTGGAAACTTTATTTTCCTACGGTGCCAATTATCGTCCTGACTGGGTTTCGATCATACCCGTTGCACATTGGGACTTCTTCGAGCGCACCGCCCGATTTTGTGAGACTGACACCCACATCTTTGCCCATGCCTGTTTGGATCCGGAAATCGAAATGAGTGATCAGCCCGATTGGCTGTTGTATTGGGAGTCCTTCGACCGACTGCAGCAGCCTCACAAGTCTGGAAAGCGAATTGTCTGCGGTCACACACCCCAACGACCCGGCGAAATCAAAGACATTGGTTTTGCGGTCTGCATTGATACTGGGCCGGCTGGTGGCGGTTGGTTAACCTGCCTTGACGTGAGTTCAAACCGGTATTGGCAGGCAAACGAAAGAGGTGATGCACGTTGTGGAAAGTTGCGAACATGAACCTGCCCCCGATCGCGTGTTTTGGACTTCCTTCTCAACGCCCACAGGAACGAAAGTATTGATGCTGTGGCAGCGACACTTTACGAACTGATCCCGCGCGAGGAGAAGATCGGCAACACCGTTTTGCTCGACCGTTTTCTCGATTACGTGGCGGGGCAGAGGCTTCAGCTCTATCCCGCGCAGGAGTCGGCCATACTGGAGTTGTTCGAGGAGAAGAACGTCATCCTGAATACACCCACCGGCTCAGGCAAATCGCTGGTGGCAACGGCGCTGCATTTTCAGGCGATCGCCAAAGGCAAGCGATCCATTTACACCTGTCCCATCAAGGCGCTCGTGAACGAAAAATTCATGGCGCTCGGCCGCGAGTTTGGCCCCGACAATGTCGGGCTCAGCACCGGCGACGCTTCGGTCAATCGGGATGCCCCCATCCTGTGTTGCACGGCGGAAATTCTCGCCAACATTGCCCTGCGCGAAGGCGCGGCGGCCGGCGTGCAGGATGTCGTCATGGATGAATTCCATTATTACGCCGACCGCGAGCGGGGCGTGGCCTGGCAGGTGCCGCTGTTGACGCTGCCGCAGTCGCGCTTTCTGCTCATGTCGGCCACACTCGGCGATACGACCTTTTTCGAGGAGGAACTCACGCGCGTTACCGGGCGCCCAACGGTCACGGTAACTTCCACCGATCGGCCCGTCCCGTTGGAACATGCCTACTCGGAATTGCCGCTGGCCAAAACCCTCGAAAGTCTCGTCGCGGATGGGAAAGCGCCGGTGTATGTCGTCCACTTTACGCAACTCGAAGCCGCGCAGAGTGCGCAGGATTTTACGAGCCTCAACGTTTGCAGCCGCGATGAAAAAGCAGCCATCGCCAACGTGCTCGAAGGATTCAAGTTCACGAGTCCCTACGGCCCGGAGATAAAGAAGTGGCTGCGACACGGCATCGGTTTGCATCATGCCGGGTTGTTGCCAAAGTATCGCGTGCTCATTGAACAACTCGCGCAGAAAGGTTTGCTCAAAGTCATCTGCGGCACCGACACGCTGGGGGTGGGCATCAACGTGCCGATTCGCACGGTCTTGTTTACGCGATTGTGCAAATACGACGGGCAGAAGACGGTCATCCTGAGCGCGCGGGATTTTCACCAGATCGGTGGGCGCGCCGGGCGGAAAGGTTTTGATGACCGGGGCTGGGTGGTGGCCCAGGCGCCGGAGCACGTGATTGAGAATCTCAAGCTGGCCGAAAAATCCGCGCGCGACGGGAAGAAAACGGTGAAACGCCAGCCGCCCGAAAAGAATTTCGTCAATTGGGACAAGAACACTTTCCTGCGCCTCATCAGTGCCCCGCCGGAACGATTGTCCTCCCGCTTTCAGGTCACGCACGGAATGTTGCTGAATGTTTTGAGCCGAAAGGGAGATGGCTGTGCGGCGATGCAAAAGTTGATCCGCGATTGCCATGAAACACCGAAACAGAAAAAGACCCACATCCAACGCGCGTGGCAATTGTTCCGGTCACTGATCGACCGCAAGATCGTGGAGTTTATCCCGAAGACCGAAGACGGCAGTTATCTGCGCGTGAATGTGGAGTTGCAGGATGATTTTTCGATGGACCAGGCGTTGTCGTTGTATCTGCTCGACACGATTCCGCTCATGGACCCGGAGGCGCCGGACTATGCGCTGGTGTTGCTCACGCTCGTCGAATCCATCCTTGAAAACCCGGACATCATCCTGCGAAAGCAACTGGACAAGGTGAAAGACCAGAAGATGGCCGAGATGAAAATGGAAGGCATCGAATACGATCAACGCATGGAAGAGTTGGAGAAACTCGAGCATCCAAAACCGAATCGCGAATTTGTTTACTCCACCTTCAACGAATTCGCCGCCCGCCATCCGTGGGTGGGCCAGGAAAACATCCGCCCCAAATCAATTGTCCGCGAAATGTTCGAGGAGTTTCGTTCGTTCAGCGACTATATCAAGCTTTACGAATTGCAGCGCGCGGAAGGCGTGCTGCTGCGCCATTTGAACAGCGCGTTCAAGGTGCTCGCCCAGACCGTTCCCGACGCCGCCAAGAATGATCAGGTTCGTGAAATGGAACTTTATCTCGGCACCATGATTCGGCAGGTGGATTCCAGCCTGCTGGATGAGTGGGAGAAAATGCGCGACCCGAACTACCAACCCGGCGCCAGCAAAGAAATTCGGCCGCCCGGTGCCGATGAAGCGGCCGCCGACGTCACGCGCGATGTGAAAGCCTTCACCGCCGCGATCCGCAACCGCATCTTCATTTTCCTGCGCGGATTGGTGGTCGGCGATTTCGACCAGGCCATCAGCAATCTCAGTTCTCCATTGGATCTGGAAGGGGAACCGTGGACGGCAGCGCGTTTGAAACAATCCATGGACGATTATCTCGTCGATCATGATCATCTCTGTCTGGACCCCAATGCCCGTAACGTCCGCCACACCTACGTCACGCCGGCCGATGACAAAAAATCCTGGCGCGTGCAACAAATGCTGGTCGACCCGCAAGGGGACAACGATTGGGTGGCGGAATTCATCGTGGATCTGGCGGAGTCCCGGAAGTCAGGTGAACCTTTCCTTCGGCTGCGAAGAATTGGGGATCTGACGAAGTGACGTGCGTTTCCAGACGAGGCGAAAGCGAGTCGCAAAGATCTCCGGCAATCCCCGCCCGCGAGGTGAGGTTGTGTTCAGCCAATGGCCGCGGCGTTGAGGCGAGCTCCGCGCCGCGAGCTTGAGTTGGAACCGGCGATTCCGGTCCTCGCTGACTACTTCATCAACGTCACATGACCGCTCTTGGTATGTTTCTTCTCCGAACTCATGCTGCCGGCCACAATCATTGCGGTGCTGCCGGAGTCCCCGCGTTTCAGCAAAGTGACATGACCGGTCTTGGTGTGACGGGCGGCACTGCTGCTGCCGGAGTCTCCGCGTTTAAGCAGGGTGACGTGCCCCTTGAATTCCTTGTGCAACCCGCCGCAGCCGCCACCACCACCGCCGCCGGAGCCGTCATCCGGCTGGGAGCTTCCGCCACTCGATAGCCGGCCAAAACCCTTGGCGTCGTTGAAGAATTTCACTTTGCCCTTTTCCATCGCCTGGGGAGAATCCCCCGACCAGGGATTGTTTCCACTCGCGAATCTTCCGTGATGTTCCTTGGCGAGCTTCGGGGTGACCTTCGGCAAGCCCATGGAGGTGATCCATCGGCCCATGTGCGGGTCAAAATAACCACCGCCGAGGTCGTTATGCAGGCCGGTTTCCGAGTCGAGGCACAGGCCGCCCCAACAGTAAACATTTCCCACCGCCGACGACGGGGCGCCGGTCGGGATTCCATCGCTCGTCAGGAAGGTTACCGTGCCGTAATCGTCGTAATCGTAACGCTCGATTACTCCACCGCCCGCATCAGTGAGCGCGAGCGTGTTGCCGGCGTCGTCATAGTGATAATATTGCGGATCGCCCGCCTGATTATAGGCCACCAAGATGTCGCCATCGACCTCCGACCGAACGTAAGTGCGAGTGAGGATTCCATCGACGCGTTCTTCCAGGACATCGCTCTCGCCGCAATGCGTGTAATCCGTCACGGTCTGCCCGGGGCCGGGATTCAAAATCCTCCGGGTCCGCGCCCCCAACGCATCGTAAACATAGCTGGCAATCGTTATGATTCCCCCTCCATTGAGCGCCCGCACCTGGACGAGCCGATCGGCATAGTCGTAGAGGTAAAAGATCGGGCCCAACGCCGTCGAGCGGACCACGAGGTTTCCGTTGTCATCGTGCTGTTGCGAGTCAAACGGCGTGCTCGTGTATTGGTTCATCTGGAAATCCGCCGGGACGGGCGAGGTGTTGTCCATGGTGTAGGTCTGCACCGCGCCATTCTCCACCACGACCTGACGATTGCCATTTCCGTCCAGCACATACTGGCGATCCACATCATTCGTTGAGCCGGAAACGCGGACCACATTCGTCAGGCGATCCAGCGCGTCATAACTCAACGCATTGGTCTCGGCGGGAATCGGGGCTACCGCCGTGCGCACCCGGGAAATGGTGTTCTGGCTGGGATCATGCAGGAAGGTTCGTTGATCCAACACCACATTGCCGGCCACGCGGGCATGGGTGACGCGACGGTTGCTGAGCCAGCCGAAGTCGCCGGTCGCGTTGGGCGGATTGACCAGGCCGCTCCACAGGACGCGGGTGCTGACGCCGTTCGCGCGGCTCACGCTTCCGATCCGGCCCGAACCGTCATACGCAAATTGCGCCAGCATCGTTGGCGGCAGACCGCCCGCGCTGCTGCTCACGCTCGCCACCTGGTCCAGTGCGTCATAGGTGTAGGTGATAATGCGTCCTCCCGGATAGGTTCGGGAAAGACAATTCCCCTCGCCGTCGTAAGTGGAAGAGGAAGTCAATCCATCCTGCGTGGAGCGGACGCAGTCGCCCAACGAATTGTAGGCAAAGGTGGTCAGCGAAACATCGTTGCTGGCGGCGACACAGCGGGAGAAGCCGTCGTAGGCAAACGTCTCGAAGGTGGTGGAGGGCACGACGCCCGGTCCGGGCGATATGAGACGCGAAACGCAACGATCCAGCAGATCGTAACTGTTCGTGATGACGGTTCCGTTGGCGTTCTGCTGCCGGAGCAGGTTGCTGCGCGGGCTCCAGACCAAACTGCAACTCGTGCCATCCGCATCCGTTACGGCGACACAACGGTCCAGCGAATCGTAGTCATACTGCGTCGTGTTGCCATTGCTGTCGGTGGCGGCGGTCCGCCGCGAGTTGGTGTCGTATTCAACGTGCGACGTGTTGATGGTAATGCCGCGTTCCTTGCCGACGTAATTGATGGTGGTGACGCATCGATTCAAGCCGTCGAACATGGCGAAGGTTTCGTTTTCGCGCGGGTCGAGGTGACTGACCAGATTGCCGCGCGAATCGTAGGCATAGCGGTTGGTGTTGCCGACGTTGTCCGTCGAAGCAATGCAACGATTCAAGGTGTCGTAGGTGTGGGTGACACTGAACTGCTGTGAAGCCTGGTTCACTTCCGATCGCTCGTTCGAAATCTCGCCGATGACATTGCCGCAGGCGTCGAGGACCAATTGGATCGCGTTGGTTTTAGGATCGGTCACCGAAGTCAGGCGCCCCGCCGTGTCATAGCCGAATCGGGTGGTGTGGCCGTTGTCATCGGTCACACTCGTGCAGGCGTCGTTGAGCGCGTAGGTGAAAGTGGTCGTCGACAGGCCGTCGCCGACGGGACTCCCGGTGGAGACGGTGAAGAACGAATCTGCCTGTTGCACGCAGCGATCGAACCAATCATAAGTCAGGCGGGTTTCGCTGAGGAGACGATTGCCGGCGCCGCCGGGGACATCGTTGGTTTCACCAAAATGGCGGACGACTTTAAGATTGCTGTTGCGATCGAAATTGAACGTGGTGACGTTTCCCATCGGATCGGTGATGCTTTCCAGCCGGATGATGATGTCTTTCTCGACGCATTGTTTATTCACGACGCGCGCCAGCTCGGCGGCGGTGGCCGAGGCCGAAACCCGCGGCGCCAGTCCTTCATGCACTCGAATGCGCCGCGCGGGATTCCCGCATTCTCCCGCTCCGGCGAATCCGTCATAGGCCAGAGTCGTGATGGCCGGCGTGCTTTCCAGGCCTTCGCTCAAACGGGTGAGGTTCCCGTTCGAATCGTAATCGCATTGGGTGGTGCTTTGCGCCGGGCTGCCGGGCGCGGCGATCTCGCGGTAGAGCAGGTCCCGCTCGTCGTACTGGTAGGCCACAGTGGCGTAGGGATCCGCGCCGCTCACCGCCATCGGGGAACGGACTTCCACGAGGTTGTCGTTGCCGTCATAGACAAAACGATTGGTGGCGTAGCGTCCGGGCAAGCCGCCTCCCTCGGATATTTCCTCCACGACGCCCGTGACGCGGTCGAAGCCATCGTATTCAAACTGCGTGGTCCATTGGGGATTCGTGGCGACGAGGGTGTCGGCCTCATCGCGATTCTCCACGTCGCAGCGAACCAGATTGTCATTGGCGTCATAATAGAATGCCGATTTGACGCGTTCGCCGAAGGAACTTTGTTGGGTCTGGCGCGACACGCACTGATCGAGCGCGTTGTAGGTGAAAATCAGATCATTCCCGCGCGGGTCCACGATGTTGGTCACATTGCCCCGGGAATCGTGCTGGAATGAAGTCGTGAGCGCCAGGCCTCCGGACAGGGCGGAGGCAATCATGACTTCGACCATGCCCATCTGCGGACCGTTGGTGTAATAGCCGATCGTGTCCACGCGGCGATAGCCGTTCTCATCAGCGGCGTTGGTGACCACGGTCAATTGACCATAGGCGTTGTACACACCGTCGACGACGACGTGGAGATTCGAAACGGCGTAATGCCCTTTCAGTTTGAGCCGGGTGCGATTGCCGTGGGAATCGTATTCCGCGGTCGTCTCATTCCCACGCGGGTCAAGGGAGGAGACGACGAAACCAAATCCTTTGGAGCGGCCGCTATCCCGATCGGTGATCACTTTCGCACTTTCCACGCCGCTTGAACCCTTGATTGTCCCGTCCCAGCCTTTACGATCGCTGGCGGAATAGGGCAGATTGCCGACGAACAGTTTCTTGCCTTTGGCTTTGGGCGGCGAACCGAAGCCGACGTGGTATTCAAAAATCCAGGTCATGTTCTCCTCGTTTTGCTTGCCGCTTCCGTCCGTGTCCACCGGTTTGCTGGGACGCTCGTGCACGATCCGCACGTCGCCGTCGTGGCGGCGCGAAGCGGTTTTGTTGCTGCGACTGGAATTGTGGTCCTGGGCGCGTTGATGACTGATTTCGGTGCTGCCGCCATCAAAGCGGATTTCCCGCGTGCAAAGCGAATCGGGATTCCACTCCCAGCGGGTTTCAAAATAATCCGGATCTTCGGCGCGCAATTTTCCGACGGGCCGGTTGAGCGTGGGGGTGGTGGGAAACCCGGGATTGGCGCGGCCGGTGAATTCGCGGAGGGAGACGCACCGTTGCCGGGAGTCGAACAGGTACTCCGTCACGTCCCCGACGTAATCGTTGACGACGGCCTGGACGGTGGCGAACGAGTTGGACGCGGTGGCCGCAACGCTGCCGCGCCAGATGTCCTTGCGGTCAACGCCCCGCAGCACGCTGCTCACGGCGTCAAAATCCAGCGACGCCGGATTGTTCGTCGGTTGATAAGTGATTTGCAGCGATGTCTGCCCCTTCGGATCCGTGACCGAGACAAGGTTGTGATTCAATCGTGGATCAAGGTTGCCGGTGCTGTAGGCGTAGCGATTGGTTTTGCCGCCGGGAAAATCGTTGCCGTTGGGCGTCCCGAGGACCTCCGGGGAAACGCAGGTGACCAGGTCCGCACTGCTGCTGTATTCATAGCGCACCGTGCGGCCGGAGAAATCGGTAACGGATTCGATGAAGCCCTTGGAGGTGTACGCCACCGTGTTGGTGCGATCCAAAGTGTCGACCACGCGCACGAGCCGGCCGGTGCCGGCATCGTATTCACAACGAATGGTGTTGTTGTTGCGATCGACGATCTGGGCGAGTTTCCCCGCAACGGCGGTCCCGGGCGGATTCAGCACCCACTTTCCGCCGTCGGGAAAGATCACTTCATCAGGAGAACCATCCTGGTCCAGATCGTGGAGGTAAAAAAGGTATTCATCGCGCGTCCATCCATTCGTGCCGTCGGGATAAAATGTGTCGGCCCGGCCGTTGCCCGGACGGAGGATCACAGTGCCGTCGGGCTGCAGGCTCGCGCTGACGTTATAGGAGAAGTCCCAATTGGCACCCTGAAGGGTCGTCATTTCGGCGCGGGAGCGATAGGTGCGAGTCCAGGCGAAATCAATTCCGCGTCCGACGACGGAGAGATCGGTTTCCTCAGACTGCAACTCGCCGGAGCCGAGGCACACCACCACGCTGTCGGCGGCCGAGCCTCCGGTTCGGGCGTTGCTGCTGGAGTCGCCCCGTTTTAGCAAGGTGACATGCCCGGACTTCGTGTGACGGGCGGAACTGCTGCCGGAATCCCCACGCTTGAGCAACGTCACATGGCCAGTCTTCGTATGACGGGCAGCGCCGCTGCCGCCGGCATCTCCGCGTTTGAGCAGAGTGACGTGGCCTTTGAACTCTTTCTTTAACAAGTCACCGTCGCCATCACCGTCATCGTCGTCGTCCAGGCCGGGAAGCTGCGCCGTCCTCGCGCGCTCCACTTTCTCCACGACGAATTCTATTTCCTCAACCGCATGGCCGTCCCGGCTGGCCGGCGGATCCTCCGGCGGGCCCTGCAGTTGTTCGGCAGTGAGTTCCGTGCCGTAGAAGACGGGATACTGTGGCGGCAACGTCGCGACGACATTGCTGTTGTTGTCCAGCATTTGAATGGCGCCGAGGATGGGGGTGCCGGGCGGGAGACCGTTGAGGGAAAGCGCCACCCAGCTGCCGTTGGGATCAAACGACGTGATGGCGAAATTCTGCCCATTGATCACCACGAAGCCGTTGGTCGGGAGACATTGGCCGGAGACGTAAAACAGCGCGCCAGGATCCTCGGAGTTTACGAACGCCGGTTCGACGGAGTAAATCTCGGGCCGGGGCAGGACGAGCCGGTAGTATTTCAGGATGCCCAGCGAATCAGGCGCCATCCACTGGATCGGTCCGGCGCTGGTGGCGCGAACGGGTTCTTCGGTCTTCCAGATGGTCGTGGTGGATAGATTCGTCGCGCTCTGGACCAGGTAAGTCTTCGCCGGCTCAGCGTTCCATTCGAGCACGGCCTGCCGGTTGGACTCGTTGAAACTGGCGGGCACCGTGACGCTGAATTTCAGCGAGGTGGGCGCGGCGGCGGCGGGCAGGGCAAGCGCCAGCCAAAAAAGGATGCCGAACAAGGGCCGCGAGGTGCTATGGGTTGGGACAAGCCGGGGTGGGGGGAGTGGCATAACGTTTTGGTTGTTGGGGGTTGCGGAGTTTGCGGATGGGGGCTGATTCCAGTGATCAAGGCAGGCCCATTCCGGTTTTCTCTGCGTATGGCTTCTGGATGGAAAGGTTTTATCGCCGATTCGAATCGCGATCAAGGGAATCTTGCTCTCTCCGTCTCCCCATTTCCCCGATTTTCCCTTAACACTACTTATTGGGTTTTCACCCCATATTCAAACAGCCCGGCTTCTTATTCATTATTTCCGAATTAGCCGTGAAGTCACGAATAGTCCGCTCAAAACCAGAGTTTAAAACTGCTGCCAAGATCGTCGGAATCGGAGCCTCCGCCGGAGGACTGGAGGCGTTCACCGAACTGCTCCGCAATCTGCCGTTGGATGTCAACGTTGCTTACATCCTCGTGCAGCACCTGGATCCCAGCCATCGCAGTCTCCTCTCCGAGTTGCTCGCCCGCACCACGCCGCTCAAGGTGCGCGAGATCACGAACAACACGATTGCGGAGGCGAACCAGATTTATGTGATCCCGCCCAACAGCGACCTCACGATTGTCGGGGGGGTCCTCCGGTTGTCGCCGCGGGAGAAAACCGGCGGGCCGGCCCGATCGATTGATAATTTTCTGACGTCGCTGGCCATCGACCAGAAGAGCAATGCGATTGCGGTGATTCTGTCCGGCGCGGGTTCGGACGGGGCGCAGGGATTGCGGGCGGTGAAGGCCGCGGGAGGAATCACCTTTGCCCAGGACGATCGAACGGCCAAATACGACAGCATGCCGCGGGCGGCGGTGGCGACCGGTTGTGTGGATTTCGTTCTGGCGCCGGAAAAGATTGCGGAGGAACTGACCCGCGTGATTCGCGCGCCCGGCCGGGTGAAAATCCGGGCGGCGGCCAATGCCAAGCAACGGCGGGGACAGGTGACTTCCAAGGTTCGATTCGGGCGGAAGCCGCAGGCGGTCATGACCTGGCCGACGGCGCCCGGTGATGGCAATCTTCGGAAAATCTTCCAGTTGCTCCGCGCGCGCTCCGGACTGGACTTCACTTTTTACAAGAGCAACACCATTCGGCGCCGGCTCACCCGGCGATTGTCGCTGAACAAGATCAAAGGTCTTGAGAACTATCTCAAGTTCCTGCGCCATCATCCGGCCGAGCTCGATGCGCTGCACCAGGACCTGCTGATCAACGTCACGAGCTTCTTCCGCAACCCCGCCGTTTTCGAAAGTCTCAAACGGAAAATCTTTCCCAAACTGATCAAGAACCTTGCCGGCACGGATACGTTGCGCATCTGGGTGGCCGGGTGTTCCACCGGTCAGGAGGCCTATTCGGTGGCCATGGCGTACAGCGAGTTCGCAGAAACGTTCGATGCCCGGGTGCCCCTCCAGATCTTCGCGAGCGACGTGAACGGCACGATCCTGGAATCCGCCCGCGCGGGACGCTACATGCCGTCGGAAGTCGAAGATGTGACGCCGGCGCGACTGGAACGCTTCTTTACGAAAGAGGACGGTTATTACCGGGTCATCAAATCGATCCGCGATCTCGTGGTGTTCGCCCAGCACAATCTGTTGCTCGATCCGCCGTTTACCCGGGTCGATCTGATCACCTGCCGCAACATGCTGATATATTTCGAGCCGGCGCTGCAGCAGAAGATCATTCCCGGGTTTCATTACGCGCTGAAGCCCAACGGCGTGCTGTTGCTGGGTTCTTCCGAATCGGTCGGGCAGTTCAACAATTTGTTTGCCGTCATCGATCAGAAGCAGCGGATCTACACCAAGAAACCGGCGCCCAACTGGCCGCGCTTTGACCGGCCGCCGGTGGTGCCGCCGGGACGGAAGGCGACTTTGGCGCCCACGCCCGGACCGGTGGAGGTGAATCCGGTGGATGCGCAGAAGGAAGCGGACCGGCTGGTGTTGCAGAAGTATGCTCCGCCCGGAGTGCTGGTGAACGGGGAGGGCGAGATTCTCCAGTTTCGGGGCGACGTCGGCAAGTTCCTCAAGCTGCCCGCCGGCAAGGCCACGTTTCACATTTCCAAGATTGCGCGCGACGGTCTGGCGCTGCAACTGGAACGCGGCTTCAACCGGGCGCGGCACGAGAAAAAGCCCGTGCGGGAAAGCGGCATCTGTTTCGACAGCCGGCAGGGGTCTGTGCAGATCGACATCGTGCCGCTGAAATTGAGGTCTTCCTGTTACCTGATTCTGTTCGAGCAATCGGCCCCGGTTCCCAAAGCTTCGCCGGCTCGCCCGGCCGGGAAACGCGGCGGGACGGCGGGCGATTCGAAGCAGTTAAACGAGCTGAAGCATGACCTCGCCGCCGCGCGCGAACACATCAATTCGCTCCAGGAGGAACACGACACTTCAGTCGAGGAACTCCAGGCGTCCAACGAAGAGGTCCAATCGGCCAACGAGGAATTGCAGAGTTTGAACGAGGAGCTGGAAACCTCGAATGAGGAACTGGAATCGGCCAACGAGGAATTGACGACGCTCAACGAGGAGCTGGCCACGCGCAACAGCGAATTGCGTGAGAGCGAAATGCGCCTCCGCGAACAGGCGGCGCTGCTCGAGATGGCGCCGCTGCTCGTGCGCTCGCCCAAAGATCGCATTTTGCTCTGGAGCCGCGGCGCCGAGGAGATGTACGGTTACACTTCGGAGGAGGCCGTCGGCCAGAGCGCCCACATTCTTTTGGATACGAAGACCGAGGAGTCGATGGCCAAAATCCAGGCGAAGCTCGTGGCGCAGGGACATTGGGAAGGAGAAGTGACGCATCGTTGCAAGGATGGAAGAATTCTCTCGGTTGCCACGCAATGGGTGGTCCACCACGACAATCAGAAGAAAGTGCGGGCCATCCTGGAGGTGAACACCGACATTACCGATCGCAAGGAAGCCGAACAGGCGTTGCGGCAGAGCGAGGATTTCAACCGCACGGTTCTCGACAGCAGTCCGGATTGCATCAAGGTGCTTGATCCCGAAGGACGGGTGATCTACGTGAATCCGACCGGCAACCGGCTTTTGGAATCGGGTGACTCTGAAATGCGCAGCAAGTCTTACTGGCCGGGCTTGTGGGCGGGTGAGGGACGCGAACAGGCGGAGAAGGCGTATCGGGCGGCGTTGCTCGGAAAGACCGGACACTTCGTCGGATTCCGCCACACGCCGAAAGGAACTCCCAAGTGGTGGGACGTTCTGGTTCGCCCGATCCTGGCCGCGGATGGAACGCCCGAGAAGATTCTCGCGGTGCTGCGCGACGTGACGGAACAAAAGAAACAGCAGCTGGCCTTTGCCGAGCGCGTGCAACTCACGGCCCTGCGCGCACACATCGCCTCGGAGATTGCGGGCGATTCACCGCTTCAGTCGACCCTGCAGCAGATCTGCGAAGTGCTGCTGGGCGACTTGGAACTGGCCACGGTGCAGATTTGGATCACGGATGGTCTCTCCGGGTTTCTCAGCTTGCGTGCCGGTGCGAATGCGCTGGATGGTGGGCATATCGCGGAAGACCGGGTGGCCGTCGGTTCCGGAATGGTTGGCCGGGTGGCGGAGCGCCAAAAGCCTTGCGTCGAAAATGAACTGCGGGAGGATCCGGAGTCCAATGGCTCCAATGGTTCGAGTGGAATGCCTCCGACGGACGCCGCCAGTTTCGCGGGCTATCCCTTGATGCTGGGCGAACGCACGGTGGGAGTGCTGGCCATTTACGGCCGCGCGCCGTTTGCCGACACCGTGCTGGCCGAACTTTCCCTCGCCGCCAAGGGCATTGCCCAGTTCGTGGTGCGCAAGTTGACGGATGAGAAACTGCGCACGGCCCAGGAGGAATTGAGCCGGTATAACGTCGGCCTGGAAAAACTCGTCGCCGAACGCACGGCCTCGCTCCAGCAACTGGTCGAACAGATGGAGGAGTTTTCCTACAGTATCTCCCATGATCTGCGGGCGCCGGCGCGCGCCATGGAAGGTTACGCGAATGTGTTGCTCGAGGATTACGGTCAACAACTGGATGCCACCGGCCGCGAATATCTCGAGCGCATCGTTCGCAACAGTTCACGCATGGATCACATGATCCGCGAAATCCTCACCTACAGCCGGATGAGCCGCAGCCAGATTACGCTTCGGCCGGTGGCGCTCGATCCGTTGATCCGTGAAATCGTGGAACAATATCCCGGCGTCCAGCAGTACCGAAAAAGCATCGATGTGGCGTCGGACCTCGGCGACGTCATGGGCCATGAGCCGTCGCTGATGCAAGCCATCTCCAATCTGCTCAGCAACGCCTGCAAGTTCGTAGCGCCAAATACCGTTCCCAAATGCAAGATCTGGGCGGAACGAAACAACGGTCACCTCAAACTGTACGTCAAAGACAACGGCATCGGCATCAAACCCGAACACCACCACCGCCTGTTCGGCGTCTTCGAACGCATTCACCCGGAAAATCAGTACGAAGGAAATGGCATCGGTCTCGCCATTGTTCGCAAGGCCGTGGAACGGATGGGTGGCAAGGTGGGGGTCGATTCCGACGGTGTGGCTGGCAGCCAGTTCTGGATCCAGCTGCCGACGGCCAACAAACACGAGTCCACCGCCTGATTGGGTAGGAATCGATTGGTAGGGACCGATCGCCGAGCGGTCCGCGCCCCAAAGGGGCTGCAGGAAGTTTTCAAGGATCCGACGCTCGAAAAAGCACGGTGTCGCCCCGGCGACGCGACCCTGCCTTGTTAGACGGGAACGGAATGAGGATTACGGTCCAGCAACGGACGAATGGTATCCCGCAGCGTTTCCGGTTTGGGCGGCTTGACCAGGTACGCAATCACTCCCAATTGTTGCGCGCGACGCGAATCACGGTCTTCGCCGGAAGAAGTCAGGATCACCACGTTCAAGTCCTGCAGCACCGGATGTTCGCGAATCCATTCGAGCACTTCAAAGCCGTCCATGTAGGGCAGCTTCAAATCCAGGAAGGTCACGAACGGCACCGGAAACTTTTCACGATCGGCATAGGGGCCCGCACCGCGCAGATAATCCACGGCGGCCTGGCCATCGGTGGCGACATGCACGGGCACGTCCAGTCCGGACTTGCTTAGCGCGCGTCGCATTAAGAAGACATCGTCAGGATTATCTTCAACAAGGAGAATTGAGGGAGGCATGGGAAATGGGTTGCGACTTTAGGGTTACAATTTTAAACCGGGGCATCGATTGAAGCACAGACTGATGCAATCATTCCGCTTAGCGTTCCTGAAAATGTGCGAATGGGGTAGGTAGGTAAAACCCTCAGACGGAATAACGCGACCGCACGGTTATCATGGCAGCCGACGTAAGGAGGCTCAAATTTCTTCAGCCTGCGTTTTGGGCCTCCCTACGTCGGCTGCCAGGAGGTCTTACACCTGTCCGAAATCCACCTGAAGATATTCGTTATCATCCTTTGCACGGAATGGGATTGAATCGGCCGGGGGTTCCGGCTTATTTAGCGACCATTTCCGATGCGCACCGAATACTGCCGACCTGTTCCGAGCATGAAGAAAATCCGAATCGCCCGGGCCGCTGCCCTCATCCTGTTCCTCCCCCTGATCCTTTCACCCTCCCTGGTTCCGGCCCAAAGCGAGGGCGGCGATCAGATCGTGGATGGCATCGGCGAAACCGCCCTCGTGGCCCGGTATCTCTTCAACGGAAATTCCCAGGACCGTTCGCGAAACGGACATCACGCGACGCTGCGGGGAAGCAACGCGCGATACGTCGATGACAGCAAGTTTGGCAAGGTGCTCTCGTTGCCCGGTGAAAGCGGCGGAAATGTGGAACTGCCCGGCGGAACTCTCGATGGTCTCGATACCGTGAGCGTGACCGGCTGGGTGTGGTTGCGATCGGAAGTCGATTGGCAACGGTTTTTTGATTTTGGACAGGACAGCACTTCCAATTTCTTTTGCACACCGATCGGCGGCGACGCCCCCGAAGGATATCGGGCGCGGATTAGTGTGTCCGGATGGGAGGAAGAGCAGGGGCCGGTCTCGGCGCGCGTCGGGACCAATGCCTGGGTCCATCTTGCCGTCGTGCTCGACTCCACGCGGAAAACCTTGAGCACCTACTTGAATGGAAACCGCGTGGCCCGCGAGACGAATGTGACGTTGAACCTCGAACAGGTGCTCAACCAGGATTCGCCGGCCGCCAATCATCTCTACATCGGGCGATCGCAATACGACTCGGATGCCGACCTCGATGCGCTCGTTTATGATTTTCGGATCTACAGCATCGCGCTGAGCGATCAGCAGGTGGCAACGATTCATCGCAACGCACTGACCGGCGGCAAGTCGGCGTCGGAAAAATCCGCGGCCGGTGAAAAATCGCCGGATGCCAGAGGCCGCGCGGCGTCGCTGGGGTTCGAGTTGTTAAGCGTGCCGGATATCGCGGTTGAGACGACGCAAGGCTATTTGCCCAGGCTGCCATTGATGATTCCCGGGGTGTATCGCTCCGGCGTGACGGGACCGGCTGTGCGCGTCGTCTGGCCTTCGCCCAGCAACAACAGCCCGGCGCTGGCGGTTGGAAGCTACACCGTCACCGGAAAAGTTTTCGGCACGGAATTCCAACCCCAGGCCAAAGTGACGGTGAAGCCGGCCGCGAAAGCTTCAACCCCGTCCCGCCAGCTTGAGGCATTTCCCCTCGGCCAGGTGGTGCTCAACCAAAATGAACACCAGCACGACACGCCGTTCATGCTGAATCGCGACAAGTTTCTGCGCGCCCTGGCGCAGTCGAATCCCGACCGTTTTCTTTACACGTTTCGCGATGCCTTTGGGCAGGCGCAACCCGAGGGGGCAACCTCGTTGAGCGGCTGGGACAGCCAGACCACCCGGCTGCGCGGCCATGCCACCGGTCATTACCTGTCCGCCATCGCGCAGTGCTATGCCAGCTGCACCTACGATGCGAGCCTGCGGACCAATTTTCTGCAGAAGATGAATTACCTGATCGACACCCTTTATGACCTTTCGCAGAAGTCCGGCAAACCCGCGAAGGAGGGCGAGCCATTCAATGCGGATCCCTTGAAGGTTCCACCCGGTCCGGGCAAGGCGGACTACGATTCCGATCTCAGCCGGCAAGGCATCCGCACCGACTATTGGAACTGGGGCACCGGATTCATCAGCGCGTATCCGCCCGACCAGTTCATCATGCTGGAGAAAGGCGCGACCTACGGCACGCGCAACACGCAGATCTGGGCGCCTTACTACACTCTGCACAAAATTCTCGCCGGACTGCTCGATTGCTACGAAGTCGGCGGCAACCAGAAGGCGCTGCAGATTGCCGAGGGCATGGGCGCCTGGGTGTATCAACGGTTGAAAGTGGTGCCGGCCGAAACTCGCATCAAGATGTGGAACCGCTACATCGCCGGCGAATATGGCGGCATGAATGAAGTCATGGCGCGATTGTATCGCATCAGCGGCGACCGGCAGTTTCTGGAATGCGCGCGGCTGTTTGACAACGTCGATTTCTTTTTCGGCAACGCGGAGCATACGCACGGCCTGGCAAGGAATGTCGACACCCTCCGCGGCAAACACGCCAATCAACACATTCCCCAGATCACCGGCGCGCTGGAGACGTATCGCGATACCCACGACGGCGAGTATTACGAAATTGCCGGCAACTTCTGGGATATCTGCACCGGGAATTACATGTACAGCATCGGCGGAGTCGCGGGCGCGAAGAACCCCAACAACGCCGAGTGTTTCACCGCGGAACCCAATTCACTGTTTGCCAATGGATTTGCCAATGGCGGACAAAATGAAACCTGCGCCTCCTACAATCTCCTGAAGCTTAGCCGGGCACTCTTCATGTTCGATCAGGACACGCGTTACATGGACTATTACGAACAGACGCTTTACAACGACATCCTGGCGTCCGTGGCCGAAAACAATTCCGGCAACACGTATCACATTCCACTGAATCCCGGCGCGCGAAAACAATTCAGCAACGGCAACCTCGGCGGCTTCACCTGCTGCAACGGCACCGCGCTCGAAAGCAATACCAAGCTGCAGGACTCTATTTATTTTCACAGCACGAACAACGATGCCCTCTATGTGAACCTTTACGTGCCGTCGACGCTGACCTGGAAGGAGCGCAAGGTGACGGTGAAGCAGCAGACCGATTTTCCCTACGCCGATACGACGCGGTTGACGCTGACGGGAGGAGGCAACTTCGAGATCAAGACCCGCGTGCCCGCCTGGGCGAATCGCGGATTCTTCGTGAAGATCAATGGCCAGGAACAATCGGTGAAAGCGACGCCGGGAAGTTACTTCACGCTTCGGCGTGCCTGGAGGGACGGCGATGTGATTGAGCTGCGGATGCCGTTTGGTTTTCATGTGAGCCCGTTGATGGACCAGCCGGGCATCGCGAGCATCTTCTACGGTCCGGTGCTGCTGGCCGCCGAAGAGTCGGAACCCCGATCGCAATGGCGCACCGTGACGCTCGATGCCGCCGATCTCTCCAAATCAATCACCGGCGATCCCGCGCAACTTCGTTTCCAACTCGGCGACGCGAAGCTGAAGCCCTTCTACGAAACCTACGATCGTCACTCCGTTTATTTCGACGTGACGTGGAAGTAGCGCAGTAGCGTCGGGCCCGCGGCCCGAAAGGTAGGGACCGATCGCTGAGCGGTCCGCGCCCCAACGGGGCTGCCGGAAGTGCTCATCTTTCCAACGTTCGGGTGTTGAAGAGTGCGTGACCCCTCCTTCCGCGCCTTCAGCGCGGTGTCGCCTCGCCGAGGCGACCCTGCTTTTGAGCGCCGATCTCCGAATCGGCGCGTTTGAGGAAATGGTTTGCGCTTCACGCAGAATCGGCGTTCGGCGCTCCAGAGAAGTTTCAGCCCGGTTCTTGACAATCGTTCCCGCTAAAATCACGATTCCGCGGACGCCCAGAGAAGGCGTCACCGGGGATGTATAACACCTGTTGAGCGTTCAATATGCCCATTGGATACAAAGATTTCTTTCCGGAAGTTTTGAAGCGAGGACTGTTTTCGACCGAACAGGAAACTGTGTCGGCGACCGTGGATCGCGCCAACGCCTGGATTGCCGAGGCGGGCGTCCGCGTTATCAATGTGGAGACCGTGGTCCTGCCGAACGTCGAGAATGCAGAAGATGCCTCGGAGGTTGGCATTCGCACCAGTGGCGAGTTGAGCAGCTATTGGTATCAGGTCGTTCGAGTCTGGTTTGACTATGAGAGCCGATGAGTTTGGCGCAGTGAACTCGAAGTGGATCAGCGCCCCGCTGCACTATGAAGAACGCAAATGTCTTTGTTGATGTCGACCTGACGCTGGTGGATGCGAATGGCAAGCTGCTGAACGGAGCGCAGGAGGCGTTACTGCGATTGCGCGATGAAGGTTGTCATCTATTTCTGTGGTCCACCTGCGGCGCTGAATATTGTCGGAAGGTTGCAACGCTGCACGGTCTCACGGAGCTGTTTGAAGGATTCACCGCCAAACCGGACATCATCATCGATGATATGCCTTCGACCTGTGTGAGCCCGTTTGTCTACGACGTGAGGCAGGAGCAGTCGTGGCCAGCCCTGGCGGAGCGGATCATTCAAAAGCACGTGGATTAAAAGTGAAGAAACCGCTGATCATCGTTGCCGGTTGTGTTCTTCTGCTCGTGGGTATCGTGGCGATGGCGTTCCTGCGAGCGCCGTCGCTTCAGTCGGCCGCGCGTCGTGAGTGGAAGCAGAGGAACATCGCGGAGATTACCGCGCGTGTGGCGGACCCGGCATGGCCCACGAACGAGAGCGTTCACCTGGAGGCGCCGGGTACCAATGAGACGGGCAGCGACGCGAGCTGGCTTTCTGAGCGCATCATTGTGACACGGAAAGGTGACTGGTTGGCCTTTGCCAACAGTTGTCAAAAGCAGGACGGCCGCATTGCTGATATCTTCCTGGCGCGGGCCTCAGATGGTCGCTGGTATTACTCCACCTATCATTTCTGTATCGACATGGTTGCTTTGCGGATGGATGGCCAGCCGGAGGATTTGGCGACCTTCACCCGGACTTACTTTTTGCAAGCGTTCGACGGGAAATCCGATGATTGCCTGCAGAAGACCTGGCCGCCGGACAAGCGATGACTGATTATGGACACTCCAATTACCCCAAATTCCCAGCCGCCAGTCCGGAAGATGCGCTGGCTGGGTTTCTTCATGGCCGTGGGTGGCGGCGTGCTTGCCTACTTCTCGGTCGTTTCACCCCTCGTCGCCGCGTCGCATCATGAAGCGGACGTTTCCATTTCAGACAAGGCCGTGTTTTTGTCACCGGCCCTGATCATTATCGGATTGATCTTGCTGGTGGTGGGTAATGACAAAGCGGGGCGGTTCATGGGCTCACGCCAGCGGCCGACACCACTCGGCATCGTGATTTGCATCGTCATGGCCGGGATTGGCATTTTGCTTTATGAGTGGCTCAAGAGTCGGCTGCGAGCGTATGGATACAATTTTTGACACCGCGCGAATCCACGCTGCCGTGGACGATGCGTCGTGGCGCGGGTTGTCCTGGTCTGGTGATCGTGTGGCCTTTTGTTTATGAAAATCTCGCTTTGGTTATTCGTGTTGGCTCTGGCCATTGCCTGTTTTGTTGCCTGGGCGACTTCCAATTTGATTATTCTGTCCTGGCACCAGCCGAGATTCGAAGGAGTACCGCTGCCATCGTTTACTCAGCTTGTCCTTTTCCCGCATGATTGGATTCTGCTGTATCCCGTTCCCTGGATTGTCGCCGCATTTTGGCTCACGTTGCGGAAGCAGATTTCCCCTGGCGCGGCCTTCGTCTTTGCCGGGACTGTTTGTGTTGGCCTCGTGGTGATCATTTCAGCGGTCACCCTGGCGGCGTTGTTGCCGCACTTGGACCTGATTACCGTGTTTTGATGAGAGCGTTCCTGGACGAGGAAGATCACCGCGCCAAAGTGGCGAACGCTGGGAGTTTGATGTTTGGCAATGAAAACCGGCCGCATCTGTCTGATTGGTGAACGGGACCCGGAGAAAAAGGGGCATCTCGGAGTCGAAGCATCGATCGCCTTGTATTCGCGTCTTGCGGGACGGCCGGTGCCGTACGACTGGGTCTCGACGAAGGACGTGGAGCATCGCGGAACTGCAAGCGCTTTGGAAGGAGCCGTGGGAATCTGGTGTGTGCCGGGAAGTCCGTATGCGAGCACGACTGGCGCGTTGACGGCAATTCGCCACGCGCGCGAGCAGGGCATTCCCTTCCTGGGAACGTGCGGTGGCTTTCAGCATGCGCTGATGGAGTATTGCGCTTCGGCCCTGGGGTTGCCGGCGATTCACGAGGAACTGAGTCCGGGCGCCGTCACGCCGCTGATTGCCAAGCTTTCGTGTTCGCTTGTTGAGACGCGCGCGCCGGTGTATGCCGTTGCCGGATCGTTCTACGAAATTCTGATGGGTTCGGCGGTTTCCAAAGAGGAATTCCACTGCAACTATGGCGTCGCCCCCAATTTTGAGTCCGTGTTTTCGGGGACCGATCTGGAGTTTGTCGCGCGAGATGCAGGCGGTCGAGTGAGAGTGTTCCGGCATCGCCAACACCCATTCTTCGTTGGCTCACTGTTTCAGCCCGAACGCTGCGGCCTGGTGGGCGAACTTCATCCGTTGGTGCGCGCGTTCCTCGAGAGGTCTCAGGATTGGAACCCGGCCAGCCGAACCCATTCTTGACAGCCCCGTCCTCGGGGAACAACATCCCACCAACGCAAAAGGCGTCACATAGGATGTATCAACCCGTCAGTCTCTTTCACACGTTGCCATGAAAACACGATTCTGGATTCCCGTTCTGTTGCTGATCGTGGGTGCTGCGCTGGCCGGATACTGGTCCGGACATTATGAAGGTGTCCGCACGACGCGGATCGAAACGCAGCAGTTTCTCCGACAGTTTGTGAGTGCGACCGATTTGGAAACTTATCTGCAGGCGAAGGGACAGTCGGAGTGGGCGGGGAAGTTGCGGGTTTATGGGATCGGCGGTCCGGGTTCGTATGTTCATTCTTTGAAACCGACCACCTATGCGGTTTTGGCGGGCGTTGGAGGTGTCGCGGCCGGCATGATCGGATTGCTGGCCTTGTCGAGGAAACCGTATGAAAACCGGCAAGCCAACCCGGGAACCTAGGTACGGACTGGACCCGGAGGAACATACTTATGGCAATCCGACTTCTAGTTCCGGTTCTCCGGGTGACGGATGTTGCCCGCTCCATGCAGTGGTATCGGGAGACGCTCGCGTTGGTGGGAGATCCTTTTCCCGCGAAGCCGCCCTTCGAGTTTGCCATCCTTCGACAGGGACAGACCGAGCTGATGTTGCGTCGGGGAACGCCACCGTCGCGCTCCACGCCGCGGCAATATGACTGGGACGTTTATTTGCGGCGCGAAGGCGAGCGCTTCCGGGAGGTCTTCGCCGCGTTCAGCGCCCGGGGGATCGTGACGCGTCGATTGGAGCAGATGCCTTATGGGTTGGCTGAGTTTGAGATTACCGACCCGGATGGTTACGTCATTTGCCTGAGCCAGCAGCTTCAAGATGCCGGTGAGCTGCCAACGCCGGTTGCGTGACGGATATGAGCCATCATTGTCCCAAGTGCCAGCGATTACTCTACAGCCGCCGGCTTCCGAAGTGTGGTTTTTGCGGCACGGAGATTCCCGAGAACCTCCGCTTCACTCCCGAGGAAATTGCGGCGCTGGAGCAGGAGGTGGCGGAATTGGCGCGGCGTCGCAAAGAGCGCCACCAGGCCGCAGATATCCAGGCCGAGGAAGAGGAATACCAACGGCGGGAAGAAGAAATCAGGAGACTCCTTGGCGGATATTAGAATTTCATTCGCGGAGAAGTTCCGGCAGGCTCGCCCGCCGATCACGCAGATCACTTGGATTTTTTTCCGTGTCCTGACGGCGGGGTTTCGATTGAATGGAAGCCAGACAGAATATGAGAATGTATCCACGCTCCAATATCCTCGCCGCCGGTCGCGCGTTTTTTTTCCTCTTGATGCTGGGAATGGTCAAAGAGCCCAACGTCCACAGTGAACCGGCGAACATTACGGTCGACCTGTCCAAACCCAAAGCCATCAGTCCCGATCTGATCGGAATCTTTTTTGAAGACATTAACTACGCGGCCGACGGTGGGCTGTATGCCGAGTTGGTGCAGAACCGGTCGTTTGAATATCAGGCGACGGAACGATTGGAGTGGGGACCGATGACGGCCTGGGAACTTTCCACCCGGGACGGCGGGCGCGGTTCTTTGTCGGTCGAGACGGCGGTGTCCGTGCACCCGAACAACCCGCACTACCTGGTCATCGATGTGCAGCAGCCGGGCGCCGGTGTCGGTCTGGTGAACAGCGGCTTCGACGGCATCCCGGTCCAGTCGGGCGCGCAGTACGACTTCTCCTTGTTTGGCCGGCAGCTTTTTATCGGGAACCGCTGGGGCAACAACGGCAAGCTGGATCAGCCGACCAAATTGCTCGTCCGTTTGGAAACCAAGGACCGCGGCGTGCTGGGCGAAACCACGGTCGAAGTTTCGGGCCGCAACTGGCAGCGGGTCGCCGGCGCCATCACGGCGACCAACAGCGATTCCTCCGCGCGTCTCGCGGTGCTGTCGCTGACGCGCGGCGGCGTGGCGGTGGATGAAATTTCGTTGCTCCCGAAAGCGACGTTCAAGAATCGTGCGAACGGGTTGCGCCCGGACCTCGCCCAGGCAATCGCGGATCTCAAACCGAAGTTCATGCGGTTCCCCGGCGGCTGCCTGGTTCACGGGCACGGGCTCGATAATCTTTATCGCTGGAAGGACACCATCGGACCAATCGAGCAGCGGCGCGGGCAGGGGAATCTCTGGGGGTATCATCAATCGGTCGGGCTCGGGTATTTTGAATTCTTCCAGTTCTGCGAAGATATCGGCGCGAAACCTTTGCCGGTGGTGCCGGCGGGAGTCTGCTGCCAGAACGCCGATCACCAGGGCGGCACCGGCCAACGCGGACTGCCGCTGAGCGAGATGCCCGCGTACCTCCAGGACGTGCTCGATCTGATCGAGTGGGCGAATGGTCCCGCGACCTCCACGTGGGGTGCGAAGCGCGCCGCGGCCGGCCATCCCGAGCCATTCCATTTGAAGTATCTCGGGGTCGGCAATGAAGAACACATCACGCCGGTGTTCGGCGAGCGGTTCAAGATGATTCACGACGTGCTGAAGGCGAAACATCCGGAGATCACTGTCATCGGCACGGTCGGTCCGTTCCACAGCGGCGAGGACTACGATGCGGGATGGAAGATTGCGGACGAACTGAAGATTGCGATGGTGGATGAACATTATTACGAGAAGCCGGAATGGTTCCTGAACAACTTGCAGCGCTACGACCGATACGATCGGGCGCGGTCCAGGGTTTACGTCGGCGAATACGCGGCGCATGAGAGCAATCGCGCCAACACGTTGCGATGCGCGCTGGCCGAGGCGGCTTACCTGACCTCGCTGGAACGTAATGCGGACGTCGTGCAACTCGCCTCGTATGCGCCGCTGCTCGCCAAACAGAACCGCACGCAGTGGCGTCCGGACATGATTTATTTCAGCAACACAAACCTGGTGCGCTCGGCGAACTATTATGTGCAGCAGCTGTTCGGACAGAATTCCGGCGATCAATGGTTCCCGGCAAACACGGCCGCGACTGCGACCAACCTTGCGACGTCGTGCGTGCGGGATTCGGCGTCGGGTGATTTGATTTTGAAGGTTGTGAATGGCGGAGCGGGGCCGCAGGCGCTGGCGATCGCGCTGTCGGGAGCGAAAACGGTTTCTTCCAGCGCGACGAAAACCGTCCTGACTGCGGCCGATGTCATGGCGGTAAACGATTTCAACAATCCCGGCGCAGTGTCGACGCAGGCCGCGCCGATTGCCGCCGGCGAAAAGTTTGACTATGAAGCGCCGCCGTATTCCCTGACGGTGATTCGCCTGCGGGGACGGTAGAAAAGCGGCGCTGAAGCGCACGCAGTCCAAACGCTACCGCGACCGCGCCGCGCTTCAAACTACGCGCCAGCGTTTGGACTGCGTGCGCTTCAGCGCCGCTTTCGAACGTGTCATGAATAGAGACGACATTGACAGGCAAACCCGTATAACCCCCAAATGAAGCCATGAGAAACTTGGAATTTTCCTTCCGATCTTGTTTTTTCGGTTCCGTTTTTTGTTTGTTCCTCACTTTGCACCTCGGCGCCCACGCGCAAAGCAACCCGCCGCCCATGGTAATCGTCAACACCGCGCAGGAACCGGTTGCCCAAGGAAAGTTCCAGCCGAGTTGGGAATCGCTGAAGCAGTATCGGTGTCCCGACTGGTTTCGCGACGCGAAGTTTGGATTGTGGGCGCATTGGGGGCCGCAATGTCAACCGGAGGACGGCGACTGGTATGCGCGCGGCATGTATCAGACCGGGAGCGGCCAGTATCGGTTTCACACCAACCATTACGGTTCGCCGATGGATGTTGGATTCAAGGATGTCATCCACCAGTGGCAGGCGGAGAACTGGAATCCGGACAAACTGATGGCGCTCTACAAGCGAGCCGGCGCGCAATATTTTTTCGCGCTGGCCAACCATCACGACAACTTCGACAACTGGAACTCCCGGTATCAACCCTGGAACTCGGTCGCGGTCGGGCCGAAAAAGGATTTGATTGCCGGCTGGGCGAAGGCGGCGCGGAAACAGGGACTGCGTTTTGGCGTCAGTGTTCACGCCGCGCATGCCTGGACCTGGTATGAGCCGTCGCAGGATTACGACGGCAAATTGACCAAGGCGGATGGCCAGGGGAAGTGGTGGGAAGGGCTGGATCCGCAGGACCTTTACGCCCAGAACCACGCGCGCAGCAAGAACAGCAGCCGGCCGAATGGCATTCACTCGCAATGGAATTGGGGCGACGACGCGAGTCTGCCGGACCAGGCGTATTGCGACCGCTTCTACAACCGCACCATCGATCTGATCAACAAGTATCGTCCCGACCTCATTTACTTCGACGACACCGCATTGCCGCTTTGGCCGATCAGCGATGCCGGACTGAAAATCGCCGCGCATTTCTACAACCGCCAGAACCAGTGGCACGGCAACGATGGCGTTCTGTTTGGCAAGGTGCTCGATGCCGAGCAGCGCCAGTGCATGGCGTGGGACATTGAGCGCGGGACCAGCAACGAGATCGAGCCGCATCCGTGGCAAACCGACACCTGCATTGGCGGCTGGCATTACGATCGGAAGCTGTTTGAGCAACACCGATACAAGTCCACGAAGACCGTGATCCAGATGCTGGCCGACATTGTGAGCAAGAATGGCAACCTGCTGCTGAACATTCCCGTGCGCGGCGATGGCACCATCGATGATGACGAACTGAAGGTGGTTGAAGGCATCGCTTCCTGGATGGACGTGAATCGCGAATGTATTTTTGGAACGCGGCCCTGGAAAGTCTTCGGCGAAGGCCCGGCCACAGCGGGAGCGGCCATGCGGGCGCAAGGTTTCAACGAAGGAAAAGGAAAGCCGTTCACCGCGGAAGACATCCGCTTCACCCAGAAGGAATCGGTGCTCTACGCCATTTCGCTGGGCGCAGCGACCAATAACCTCACGATCAAATCCCTGGGCCGCTCGGCGAAGTTGCTCGACCGCGCGATCACCAAAGTGCAGTTGCTGGGCAGCCGGGAGAAGGTGCGGTGGGAGTTGAGTGACGATGCCCTGGTGATTTCCCGGCCGGCGAAGCTGCCGAACGAGATCGCGAACGTTTTTAAAATTACTTTCGCACGAAAGTAAAGATAGGGACGGCGCGCTTGCGCCGTCCCCGTCCGCGCATCAGCGGACGGAACCATTCACGCCTTTCGCCCCCTCCACGCCTCACGTTGCGCCGCTGGACGCGGCGCGGACGGCGCAAGCGCACCGTCCCTACCATGGCCCCGGGCGGTCCCCGAGTCCTTTAGCCTGTTTTTCACGGATTGATTTTGGGCGGCCGGAATCTCCAGAATTCAGGCCACAATCTGACATGAGTTTCTGGCTGAAAACACGGGCGACGCTGCAGTTGTTCCTGGGCAGGAGCGCGAACGCCGGCGAGAGTGGCGGGCCGGAAGTCTGTCGCCACGACCGCGTGCCGCATCCTGAAGGCACGCCCGAATTCGAGAAGTGCGTCGCCGAAAATGAATTCAAGGCCGGCCGGCTGGAGCACGGCGCCCGGCATCTCGCGGAATTGCTGCACCACGACCCCACCAATGCCGATTCGCTCGCGTTGCTCAGGAAATATCTGCAGCGGGCGGGTGGCGACGAATCGAAACTTTATCCCCTGGGCGAGAAACGTTTCTTCACCCAGGAAGCGGCGCGAGCGTACGCCTGGTCTTTGAACGGCCGTTGGAACGACGCGTTGGGCCTGCTGGTCCAGCTCACCGAGGCCAAACCCAACTCCCCCTTGCTGGAGGTCTGGGGACTGGAATGGCTGGAGCGGGACGACGTGCTGGCGGCGATTGCGCCGCTGACGCTGAAGCATATTCTGGCCAAGACCGTGAATCGCTATCCGGAATATCGTTGGTTGAGCCAGCACCAGGAAAAGATCCTGGAACGATATGTCAAAGTCGCCAACCGCACGCCGGAATCCATTCGCGCGAGCAAAGCCTTCCAGATGATGCACGCCGGGTTGCTGCGGAAACTCGGGCGATACGATGAGGCCTTGGCCGTGGCGCGGAATCCGGACATCACGGAAGGGTGGCATTCGCGCGTGGCGCAGGGATTGGTGCTGCGCGAGCGGGGAGATTACGAAGCGGCTGCTGCCGAGTTCGAACGTGCCCTGGCGTTCGATCCCGAAGATTTGTCCGCCCGGCTGGAGGCCGCCGACGGTTATCTGCATCACCGCGTCTGGGACAAGGCGCGGGCCTGGTATGGCCAGGTGTTGCAGCGCGAATCCGATCATCCGTGGGCGCTGCCGTCCGATTTATACTGCCGGTGGAAGATGAGCGGCGATGAATTGAAGCGGAAGCGTCTCGTGGAAATGGCGCGAAAAATTCCCGCGAACCGTCGCGCTGCCCAGCTCCTGGGGGTGGATGAACCTTTCATCGCCGTTCTTCCTTTGCCGGCCGACGCGATTGCGAATGCGTTGCCGAAAATTGCCAACTCAGTCCGCAAGGCGCCGCCCGAGGATGCGAATGGGGGAATCACCATCACCGTGAGCCATCTGGAATCGCCGAGTGCCAGCCTGGCGTTGATGGAGCAATTGAAAGCGACCGGGCGGCCGATTCCCGTCAAGGTCGTGGTCGAGCGGATTCCCCATCCCGATCCCCGGCAACCGTGCCGGCCGGTGGCCCATTCGCTTTGGCTTTACGACGGTGACCATGCCCGGCCCGCGATGCCGCCGCCGTCACCGGAAGTTTCACAGGCAGTGGCCGAACTGGCGGCTCATCCGTTTGATCGCGATGAGAATTGGAATGACGCGCGACAAACTGCCCGGCAATTGAAGGAGGAACACATCCCCCAACTGCTCGCCGTCATGGTGCATCCGCCGGCCGTGCCCGATGGCGCCGATGCACGCGAGTGGGTGTCGCGGGTGCAACTGGCGGCCGCCCAGGTCATCGCCCATCTGGGCAAGGGATGGCAGGGATCGGCCCGTCGCGACGCACTGCTGTCGGCACTGTGGGGTCCGCGCGACTGGATTACGGTGGCGGCCATCCTGGCTTTGGCGCAACTGGCGCTGGATTCGCGGGAAATCGAAGCGGACGTGCACCAGGCGTTCACGACGCTGACTCAATTTGTTCCGGGAGGCGGCTACTGTTGCTTCACCCGGGCTCTGTTCAGTTGCTGGCAATGGCTGCCGAATGTCCCGCTCGAGATCAAACGTTCGTTGCACGAGCAGTTGGCGGACATGCCGTAGCGCCTACGTAAGCTAGGGGCGGTGCGCTTGCGCCGTCCGCGCCGCATCCAGCGGCGCAATGTGAGGCGTGAATCCCGAGAAAGGTGAAAATGGTTCCGTCCGCTGATGCGCGGACGGGGACGTCGTAGCACGACGTCCCTGCCGCGAGCTTCCTGACGTTGGCAGTTACGAATGGTTCACACGCTTGAACGTGGTGGCGTGGTCCTCTTGTTCCTTGCCATCGATGATTGCCTTGCAGCTGGTCGTGATCGTGTCCGTATCATCGAACGTGATTGTCAGGGCGTGCATGTGGGATTCCTTTTTCGGATCGAGCCCGCAGGATTTGTCGAAGTCGAACCGCAATGATTTGTCATCGGCGGCTTTGAGCACCATCCCCGGACGGTTGCCGAGCACGCAATAGTGGGTCATGGCGAGCTTGCCGTTCTGTTCGTAATACATCGTGACCATTTCATTGGGTGTCCCTTCGAAACACCGCTCCTCCAGCACACTGCCGCCGGCGAGCAGACGATAATGGAGGGTCATATCGATCGGTCCCTGTCCCATGTCGGCCTTGCCCTGCCAGGTTCCGACGAGGGACTTCAGCTTTTCAAATTCCGGAGAGCTCGGTTTGGCTTTGGTGGTTTCCGGGCCGGCCCAGGACGTGGCGGCGGCGAGCAGGACGGTGGCGCAAACGGACAATATCTTGGTTTTCACTTATTTTCCCTTTCTTTACTGGTTAATTGTTTCGTGCTTCACCAATACAACGAACGGGCGGCGGTCGGCAGGACAACGATCTTAAATTTTTTTTCACGTAGCGTCAGGCATCCTGCCTGACGGAGAGGGCCGGGGTGAGGGCGAGCGTCACATTCCAACTCATTTTGTCCCTCAATCTCAGTCGCACCCGTTCATGGAATGAATTCTCGACAGTCGTAATCCTTTCCGCTAAGAAATCGACCGCAACCCCGATGGTCTCTGTTGGCAAACGCTGCCATTGTGTTGCTTGGAAAAGGGCTTGGGAGAATCTGTGAGCAGTGGTGAATCCATTGGCCGGGCTGGGAAAGTCCAACGTCGCGAGAAGCCGCACGCGGCGCTCCGCGACTGCCTTCAGCCATCGCCCGCTTTCGTGCCGCCTTTTCATTTCAGACTCTTCCCGGAAGGAAAGGACCTTCGGGCATGAGCGCCTCCGACTGCCTTCAAATCAAGCCGCCCTCCACGCTCGAAGCGCGACGGGTGGAACTGGAGGATCTGTTTGGCGGCGACGACGACCTGGGGCGGGGCTTCGATCGGCTCATGGATTTCGTCAGGGATTTTGCCGGTCGCGGTGAGCGTTGGAATGAAGTGATCATTCTCAAACGGCAACTCAAGGAGCTGCAGGATGACGAACGTCGCCTCGGGCCGTCGGTGGAAACACCGCGCAAGCGCAACGAATTGTTGGACCGGGCCCTCAAGTTGATCGAAGCCGTGGCGGGGGAGACGACGGTGAAGGATCAGCCGGCGAAGTTGGTTCCGGATTTGAAGATTGTACCTCCGCCGGCGGAGCGAGCGGAACGGCTTCCCTTCGAAAAGGCGCGGGAGGAGTACAGCAAGGAGAGATCAATTCCGACTCCGGAACATCCCACGGCTTATTTTTGTCGGGGGATTTCCCGGGGGTATCGTGGCCGACGAAAGTTCCAGCTGCATGACATCTCGCTGGATTTGCGGCCGGGAGAGATCACGGGCCTGGTTGGGCCGAACGCCAGCGGGAAGACCACGTTGCTGCGAATCATCGCGGGCGAACTGTTGCCCCGGGTCGGACATTACGTTTATCCGTTGCTCCATCCGGAAGCGACGCAAGGCAGGCAAATCGACTGGGGACGGGTTCGCTCACAGATCTCTTTTGTCAGGCAACATCCCTACCGCTGGTTCGGACGCCTGGTGGGTAATCTTTATCGGCAGGCTGCGTTGACGGGTCTTTATGGCGAGGACAACCGGATGGAAGTGGATTTCATCCTGGAACGGTTGAACCTGTCGGAGTATCGCGACGCGGGATGGAATGATATATCGGGCGGTTACCGCATGCGCTTTGAGCTGGCCAAGGCGCTGGTATCGCGGCCGAAGTTGTTGATTCTCGACGAACCGCTCGCGCCGTTGGATCCGGATGCACAACTGCTGTTTCTCCAGGATTTAAAAGACATTGCGTCATCGAGGCGGCAGGCCGTTGCGGTGATCATCAGTTCCCAGCATCTGTTCGAAACGGAAGCCGTCGCCGACAGAATTCTTTTCCTGAAGGATGGCGGCGCGGAGTTTTACGGCGACCGGACGAAAGTTGGCGGGGACCGGAGAGAGAACACATTCGAGCTCGCCATTGCCGCTCCGGCCGCCGAATTGGAAGCCGTGCTCGGCGAGTTGGTGACCCACGTTGAGCCGGCGGCGCAAAACACTTTCTTTTTGCGCGCGCCGACGACGACCAGCTGGCGCGACATCATGATGGCGATCAGTAAGAGCAAGATTGAGCTGCATTATTTTCGGGACATCAGTTGTTCGACGCGCTCCTTGTTCGGCCAGAAGGACGGGAATGGAGAGAGAAAATGAAGAACGGAACTGAAACGAAAGCTTCGGCTGGCGATGCCGGGATCCGACCCGGCTTGATGGACCGGATCGCGGAAGTCTCCTGGGCATTTGATCAGCACCTGGCCCGGAACTGGCCGGCGTTGCACGTGACCCGGGCGCATATTGTCCTGACCGGCGTGCTGTTGGTTTACGTGGTGCTGCTGCCGATTCTCTTCCTGCTTGCCCGGCACACTTATTCTCCGCCCAATCCGGAACCGGGTTTTTCGATTTTGATGATCCTGTCGATTGGCGCCTCGATTGGCTGGTTGATTTACCGCGGAACGCAATACCGGCTGCTGCCGGTGGCGCGACGAATGGGTCGCGCTCGCTGGATCTGGCTGGATCTGGCCGGCTTGATTGCGGTCAACAGCATTCCCGTGGCAACGGTGCCGCTGCTGGAATGGCGGATGCGAGCGGCGGCTCCGCGTTCGACACTGAAGGAAGATGCGAAAACGCTCTGGCAGGTCGGGGAGATCGATCTCCGGCATCGACCGGCTATCTATCTGGCAAAAGAGAATTTTAAACTTCTCTGGGTGGCCGAAAGCCAGGAGTTGGGCCCTTCCAGTGCTGCACGTTATCGCCTGAATTCACCGAAAGTTTTCGAGGTGCTTCTGAAATACGCCACCCCCGGGGAGCTTCAGTCTTCCGTCGATGGCTGGGTTCGCGTCGACGGCGTTGAGCGCGCCTACTATAACATGATTACCCTCATGAACGCACACGAACGAAATACGCTCGTCGAAGCTGATCTCTATACGACGGCAATCATTTTGTTCTGCCTTCTTCTGGGACTGGAACTTTGGATTGCCGGGCTGCCGGCCCTCACGGGCCCGGGACTTTTGGCAGCACTCGCCTTCGTGGTCGTCGGGGTGATCATTGTCAGTATCGTGGCACAGGTGTGGCCGCGAACGGAATACCCCACCTACGTCGCGATCTTTTTGTTGCTGGGAGTTGCGGCGTTGCTCGCGCTGGTGGGACTGATCCGCCGGAAATCCACTTTGCTCACCAAGGCCAGCCTCGGCGTATGCGTGCTGGCGGCTCCCCTGGCCGGATGTGGCGCCGGCATGGATCTCATCCATAAGTCGATGGTTCTTCGGAGGGACGTGGAAGCCATTGCCGGCGTTTGTCTCGTGGGTGTCATGGTGCTCGTAATTCCCCTTTTTCAGGGCTGCTTCAATCGCCTCCACGCGGCGCCCGACTGACACCTTGCCCGCCATGACCCGCCTCCAAACTTTGTTGAATGAATGCCGTGAAGCCGTGGTGGACGGCAACATCAGCGCTGCCCTCGTCTCGTTGTCGAATGCGATGCCGGAGATGGATCGCGCTATGCACAACGAGGCGATTCTCCATCGGGCCAAGTTGAAGCGGCTCGAGGAACAGGAGCGGCAGGGAACCTTGTCGCCGTCGGATGCGCAGGTGCAACGAAATCAAATTACCCAAAGCGTGCTTCAGTTTCTGGATCTCGCGGCCGAACGGGTTGGACGGACTTCCAGTCGCTCGACCCCGCCGGTCGCGCCCACGACCACGGGCGGTTCGTGCGACGCCTTTCTGAGTCACTGCAGCCGGGACAAGCCGGTCGTGCGCGAGATCGCGCAACAGCTCGAAGCCCGCGGGTTGCGGGTGTGGCTCGACGAAAAAGATCTGCCGGCCGGGCAACTCTGGATTCCGCAATTGGAACAGGGCATTCGCGACGCAAAAGCGGTGGTCGTGTTGATCGGCGCCGGCGATCTCGGCCCCTGGCAGAAGGCCGAGATGTGGCTGGGTTTGCGGAAGGCCTTCGAACGCGGGATTGCGATCGTGCCGGTCTGGCTGCCGGGCGTGACCACGCCGCCCACGCTCCCGGAATTCCTGACCCTCTTCACCTGGGTGGACTTCAGTCTGGGGATCAACGCCGACGGACTCGACCGGCTGGTGCGCGCCGTTAAAATTTGAGGCTGAGGTTGCCGGCCGTGCCAGGAGAACCGGGGTTCGGCCCGGTCCCCCTCAAAAGGCAGTCACTCCGGAAGTCGTCGCCGTTAAGGCTGTGGAACGTCGCCGGAGTTCTGGTTGGTCGCTGCTGAGGAACCGGTTCCCTGTGTTGCATTGTTGTGGAAGGTGTCGTCACTGCTGCCGCCACGATAAGAATCGTTGTCACGAGAAGCACATCCCACGAGCAGACCGGTAACCGCAAGAGCCAAAATTAATTTCTTCATATATCCTTTTTAAAGATTGTTTGGTGTAAACGTGTTGCTCGACGATGTGCGGCTCAATGGGCTGAACTGCCCAAACTCCGGTTGGAAAGCGCCGGGTCCGCTGATCTCGGCAGGAGTTCCAAGATCCACGATTTTGCCCTGACGGATTATTCTCGTCGATTGGACGAGAACTGGGTGGTGCCGGAGCCCGGTACCGGCGCGCTGCTTTTGCCGGGAGGAGCGCTGGTGTTGTGGCGGCGAAATGGCGGACGAGTTAGAAACGACACTTCCGCTCCATTGCCGTAGTAAAAACGCCAGAAGAGTCCTGCCAGTAAAGCACCGGCCGTGTAGGCGAGCACGTCGAAGGAATCCGAAGTTGCCAGAGAACCAAAGAAGTTCGTCGAGGGAAGGTAGATCTCGAATACCCATGACCAGATCAAAAGCGGCAATACGATTTCGTGCGTTCGGGGTGGCTCATCCGTCCGGCGCAATCCTATTCGACGCATGATGAACAGCATGACGGGAATCCAGAACGGGATGCAGATCAGGTCATTCAGATAGCTGCGCGAAAATTCGTTGGGGAACCAGGGCTTGATGACCAGACGGTTGATGAAGTACACGCCCACGCAAACGAGAAACAAAGGGTCTTTCAGATAGCGGAAAGTCATAGGCCTAGTGTCCGGAGGGAATGTGAAGGGAGCTGATAAACACGGCGATGATCAGGGCTCCGATGGCGGTCGCCACCAGCTTTACACCGAGCAGTATCAATCCCGCTTTGCTGAGTCTGGGCACCTTCACCAGGAGAAGAGTCAGCACCAATGCCAGTCCGCCACCCGCAAGGCAACCGTGGACCATACCCTCCGTAGGCTTTTCGCTGAGGAATTGTGAAAAGGTTGGCTCGCCCGCCTCGGACGACCAGTTTTCCGTGGTCAAATCGTAGTCGAGACCTTCGCCTCCCGGTTTTCCGTCACGACCGTATGAAGACAAAACACAATTGGTCCCATCCGATGAGAATTGATACCTTCGCCCCCAGCCATCTTTGTATTCCAACTCTGCCAGGCGGATAATCACCTCATTCGTAAGGGTGCGCATTTCATCCAGCGACTTTGGCATATGGCCGATCGCTTTTTCCTCCGCCAGCACATCTCTCAGGTCCTTTAAGGTTCTCCGGGTCATCGACTGCTGCCATCTGGCTGCCGGCGCCTTGAGCGCGTTCTTATAAGCCACCCGCAATGAAAGTGTCATCACAGCGATGCCGACGATCAGGGAAATGGCAATTCGCAACGAAAGGTTTGGATGAGTCTTCCGTGTGTCGGAAGTCCGCAATTGCTCCGGCGATTCCGCGGTCGAAAAATCTGTCTGACCACAACCACTGCAAAAGGGGGCGTCGTCAGGATTCTCGCGTCCGCAATAGGTGCAGGTTTTCATGGTCGATTTCTGCGGCCCGTCCGCGACAACAGAGCAGCCGCCGGTTTGCGCGGCAAGGTTTTTCGAATTAGGCAGGGACGCGCGTCCTCACTCTTCGCGCCAGGTGTCTCAACAAAACGGCCTTCCAGGGCCGGAGATCCTGGAATCTTTGACAAGATACCCAACTGGCTGTCCATTGGTCGCCAATAACCATGAGCAAACAACGCGAGTGTATCGATTCTGAACTCGGCGATTGGATCCGCCGGCAAAAAATATTCTTTGTGGCCACGGCACCGCTTTCGGCCAGCGGTCATGTGAACATGTCACCGAAGGGAGGGGATACGTTTCGCATCCTGGGTCCAATGGAAGTGGTGTACCAGGACTACACCGGCAGCGGTGCGGAGACGGCGGCGCATCTCCGGGAGAATGGACGAATCGTCATCATGTTCTGCGCCTTTGAGGGACCGCCGCGGATCATGCGTCTTCATGGCCGGGGAACTGTGATCCTGCCGGAACATCCGCGCCACGCCGAACTGGCTGCCCTGTTCCCGGCGCATCCCGGCACCCGCGCGTTTGTTCAGGTGGCGGTGACCCGCGTTTCGACCTCCTGCGGGTTCGCCGTTCCCTTCATGGATTTCCGGGAACATCGTGATGAACTGGATTGCTGGTCCGCCGCCCGGGACTCCTCCAAACACGAAGAGTATCGCGCGGCGAAAAACCAGAAGAGCATTGATGGTCTGCCGGCGTTTGATTTGAGAGGATGATTTCGCCGGGAAGATTGTGCGGGCAAGCCTTGTCAGCACTTTGGTTTCCTGCAATAAAGTGGTCGACCCATGACCACACCAGCCTTCAATCGCAGGCGATTCCTCAAATCAACTCTCGCTGCCGGCGCGACCGTCACCTGCCTGCCACTTACGTTGCGATTGCCGGGAGCGGAGCCCGACAGTCCAGCTTCACGGAGTTCAACTCCCTCCTGGGTCGATCGTCCTATGCGCTGGGCGCAGCTCACATTGGTGGAGGACGATCCCGGCAAGTTTGATCCCGGGTTCTGGCTGGATTATTTCAAGCGCACGAAGTCCGACGCGGTGTGCCTGAGCGGCGGCGGTTGTGTCGCTTATTACCCGACGAACATTCCCTTTCATCATCGCAGTCAATGGCTCGGCGATCGCGATGTGCTGGGAGATCTCATCGCTGGTTGCCGCAAGCTGGGCATGGTGGTCATCGCCCGGACCGATCCTCATGCGACTTACGATGATGTTCAGGCGGCGCATCCGGATTGGATTGCGGTGGATGCCGAGGGAAAACCGCGCCGGCATTGGGCGTCGCCGGAAATGTGGGTGACCTGCGGCCTCGGGCCCTACAACTTCGAGTTCATGACGGAGGTGAAGCGGGAGATCATGTCGCGCTATCAGGTGGACGGCATCTTCATCAATCGCTGGGATGGTTCGGGCATGTGTTATTGCGAGCATTGCCGGAAAAACTTTCAGGCCGCGAGCGGACTGGAATTACCCCGGACCAACAATCCCCAGGACCCGGCTCGTCGCGCTTACATTCTCTGGCGGCAACAACGGCTCTTTGATCTCTGGCAGACGTGGGATCGGGCCGTCCGCGAAATCAATCCGAATTCCTGCGTGATTCCCAACACCGGCGGCGGCGCCACGAGTTCTCTCGACATGAAGAAGATTGGCGAACTCGCGCCCACCCTGATGGCCGACCGGCAGGCGCGTCACGGGCTGATGGCGCCGTGGGCCATCGGAATGAACGCCAAGGAGTATCGCGCCGCCCTGGGAGCAAAACCGGTCGTTGGCATCTTCAGCGTCGGGGTGGAGGAGCCGTATCGCTGGAAAGACTCGGTTCAGAACGCGGAGGAAATCCGGCTTTGGGTGGCCGATCTGGTGGCGAACGGCATGCGCCCGTGGTTCACCAAGTTCGGCGGCGTGCCGCAGGATGAACGCTGGCTGAAACCGGTGGAGGAGATTTATCGCCGCCTGGCCGGTTGGGAAAATTATTTGCGCAATCAAAGGCCGCTGGCCCGGGTGGGTGTTGTCTATTCGCAGCAGACCGCGTGGTTCGTGGGCAATCGCGTCGAGGACCACCTCGGCGGCTGGTACCAGGCGTTGATTGAGGCGCGCATCCCGTTCGAGCTGGTGCATGATCGATTGCTTGATGCCGCCCATGTCGGACAATTCAAGACGCTCATCCTTCCCAATGTCGTGGCGCTGTCCGACGATCAATGCCGCCAGCTCCGGGAGTTTGTCGATCGGGGCGGCAGCCTGGTGGCCACCCACGAGACCAGTTTGTGCGACGAATGGGGCGTCCGCCGCAATAACTTTGGACTGGCGGAATTGTTCGGCGTGAACTTCGCGGGGCACATCGAAGCGCGGATGCAGAACACGTATCTCCGATTGGACCGGGAGTCGCCGCGGAACCGCGCGCTGTTAAAAGGCCTGGAGGATGCGCCGCGAATCATTCATGGCGTGTCGCGAGTTGAGGTGGAGCCGCGCGGGAGATTTCCCGCCGCCCCGTTGACGCTGATTCCGGGCTACCCCGATCTGCCGATGGAAAAGGTTTATCCACGCGTCACGAAGACGGATATCGCCCAGGTGTTCCTGCGCGAAACCGGGCGGGGACGGGTCATTTATTTTCCCTGGGACATCGACCGCACGTTTTGGGACGTTCTCTCGACCGATCACGGGAAACTGTTGCGTAACGCCGTGGAGTGGGCCACGGATGAAGAGCCGCTGGTGACCGTCGCGGGGCCGGGAATTCTGGACGTGACCTTGTGGCAGCAGAAGAATTCCGTCACGGTTCACCTCGTGAACCTGACGAATCCCATGATGATGAAGGGCCCGGTTCGCGAATTGATTCCCGTGGGCGAGCAAAAGATCCGGGTTCGATTGCCGGAAGGTTTAAAGCCGCGCCGGGTCAAATTGCTGGCCGCGGGTGCGACCGTGAAATTTGAGGGGAACGGATCGCGCCTCACGATCCGAGTGCCGTCCGTCCTGGATCACGAAATCGTGGCGGTGGATGTGTCGTAGTCAGGGACGCGCTGCCGCGCGTCCTTCCTCACGAAGGAGCGCGGACAGCCATGTCCGCAAGTCGGTCACCTTCTGCCAGTCGGCGCGAGATCATTCGTCGATGATCCGCTGGACGGACGGGCGATCTGATCGCTGTTCGCGGGCGCCAATCGTTCCAGCACCGGCGCGAGAATTTCCAATTGTTGCCTGACTACGGCCAGGTCGCTCAAGGTGGCGGCGTTGGTTGCGGTCGATGCCGCGCTGTTGGTGCCCAGAATGCCTTGAAGGATTCCGGCGAGCACGCCGTTGGTGCGAGCCGTGCCGTCCGCGGAATTCTGGTTGGTGCGATTGAGAATGCCTCCCAGAATTCCCGCCAGGCCGCCGGACGAAGTGGTGTCGCCGGGGATGGCGTTCGATTGGGTAAGCGAGTTCAGCAAGGGCAGGGTATCCGCGACCACTTGATGCAACTCGTGCAGTTGCTCGGCGAGACGATCCACGGAGGCGCTGTCGACCGCCGGGTTGGAGTTCGTGGCCGGAGGCGAAACCGATGGCGTTGTGGGTGTTCGCGAAATGACATCGCCGGGCGAGAGCGACTGCGCCGCGCCAGCGAATGCCGCGGACCAGATAGCGAGAGAGATCAAGATCGTTTTCATAAAAGTCCTGTGGCAATCAAGCTTCGAATACGAAGCGCGGCCATGGGGAATTTCCCGGCAAGGAAAGGAGCGCGGACAGCCATGTCCGCAAGTTTCAGTTTACTTGAGGGGAGAAGGTTTCTGATCATCAGGCACGCTAAGCCGATTGTATTGGTCCCGAAATCGAGCACTACTGAAAGCCCATTGCTCAGGCGACCGGACCAGACCTGCCTTCACCGGATTGGATTCAATGTAGTGCACGACTTTTCGGTAGTGTGCCTCGTCGCGAATATAGCGATCCCAATAATCATCCTGCCACAGTTTGCCTTTGCGTCCGAGAGCAGCATTGATTTTTCGCGCAGTAAATCCCTTCCATCCTCTTACGAGGTTTGTCATTGGGGTGCGTCCGATTTCCACGAGGAGGTGCACGTGGTTGGGCATAACTGCCCAGGCGAGCAACTGATAATCTGTTCCGTCCCGAAACAACCAATTCTCTTCGACAATCGCTGCGGCGAGCGGGTTGCGAAGTTCGCAATTGCCCAGACCGCGGTCGAGGTATGATTCCACCTTGGCGCGTTGGAGGAGATGATCGTCGACCTTGAGGAGAGCAGCCCATTCGTGCCGTCGATCTGCTGGCATTGCATCGTGGAGCCTATAGTTAAGCATTTGGATGGTGCCCGGCATATCAAAGTGCGGCAAATATCCGCGCGAATGCCAGCCTCGAAACCCCAGCTCGCGGGCTTCCGGGTGCGATGGCGTGTGTCTCTGACGTTTGTGGCGGATGATTTCGAAAACGTGATCGCTTGGATTCACGGCTTGCCTCCTTGTTGCTCTTAAAGCTAGAAGGCTGGAGAGTCGATGACAAGGCGTCCCTTGCAGGCGCTATCGACTTGCGGACATGGCTGTCCGCGCTCCGCTCTTTCACTACTTCGCAATCACACCCGGAAACCAATACGCCTGCAGCATCACCAGCAACCCCATCAACACCGCCAGGGCCAGGCTGTGCCAGAAGACCGATCGCAACACCGTGCCCGCATCCGGACTGTCCGGACGTCCGCCGGTCGCGACGCTGGCGACGACGATGCTTTGCGCATCGATCATCTTTCCCATCACTCCTCCCGAACTGTTGGCCGAGGTGGTGAGGATGGGGGACAGGTTGAGTTGCTGGGCGGTGACCTGTTGCAGGTTTCCAAAAAGTACGTTGGAGGAAGTGTCGCTGCCCGTCAGCGCCACGCCGAGCCAGCCGATCAACGGAGAAAAGAACGGGAATAGAAATCCCGTCGCCGCCAGCGTGAGCCCAATCGTCGTGTCCGTGCCGCTGTAACGGGTGGTGTAACCCAGCGCGAGCATCAGTGCGATGGTCAGCAGCGACACGCGGATCCGTCGGAAGGTCTGTCCGTAAATCTGCAACAGACGTTTCGGACCGAGCCCCAGACAGAGGCCCGTCAGGATGCCCGATCCCAACAGAGCCGTGCCCGTCGCGGAGAGCGCGTTGAAGGTGAAGATCGCATGTTCCGGCGTCGGTTGGGTTACTGCCGGCGGGACGCGCTGAACGGCGTCGTCGAGCAAGGGCACATGAATCGCCGGAGCGAAACGGTTGTTGAGTGAATCCTTGATCACCGGCAGGCCCCAGACGAACACAAACAACGAAAGCAAAATCCAGGGCAGCCACGCTTTCCACGGCGGGCCGGTCGCGCTGCGGGATTCCGCGGAGGCAATTGCCGGTTCCGTCGACGCGGCGGGTTGTTCGTCCGCCGGTTTCCAAAACTTCATCAGCACGGCCAGGCCGATCATGGAAACGGTGGCGCTCACCATGTCGACCAGCCAGGGCCCGTGATAATTGCTGACGAGAAATTGCGTGAGGCCGAAGCCGAAGCCGGTGACGAAGCAGGCCGGCCACACCGCCATCATGCCGCGCCAGCCCGCCTGCGCCACAATCAGCCAGAAGGGCACGATGAACGAAAACACCGGGAGCTGCCGCCCCACCATCGCGCTCAGGAGATGAATGTCCAGACCGGTGACTTTCGCCAGCGTGACAATGGGGATACCCACCGAACCGAAGGCGACGGGAGCGGTGTTGCCGATGAGCGCGAGCTTGGCGGCTTCGAGCGGTCGAAAGCCCAGGCCGATCAACAGCGCTCCGGTGATCGCGACCGGCGCGCCGAAACCCGCCGCGCCTTCGACGAAGGCGCCGAAACTGAACGCGATCAGCAGGGCCTGGATGCGCCGATCGCGGGAAACGCCGGCGAGTTGTCTTTGGAGCACGGCAAATTGTCCGCTCTCCACGCTCAGGTTATAAACGAAGATGGCGTTGAGCAGAATCCAGCCGATGGGAAACAATCCAAACGCGGCGCCGAAGGTGGCGGCAGCGAGCGTGAGCGGGGCGGGCATCCGGTAGATGACGATGGCCACCACCGCGGCAACGACCAGTCCCGCAAGCGCCGCGAAGTGGGCGCGAACATGCCAGAACGCCAGGAGGCCAAGCAGAGTGACGACCGGCAACAAAGCCACCAGCGCCGAAAGGCCCACGCTGCCCAGGGGCGCATAGTTCTGTGACCAGGTCATGCGTTGATCGAAGCGCGGACGGCTTTGTCCGCGGGTAGCTGCCGACGTAAGGAGGCGGACTTCACCATTCGCGCGGTGAAATTGCGGACATGGCTGTCCGTGCTCCTATTTATCCGCCGTGACAATCGAAACGCTTTTCAATTGCGCCGGTTCGCGGCCCATGACGATGAGTTTGTGTTCGCCGGCCGAGAGTTTGAACTTCTTCGACATGAACTCGCCACTGCCGGAATCGCCGCTCCCGCGCCAGTTAACCGTCCGCTCCTCGTAACCGGTCGTCACCTCGATGTCCCAGATCATCATGGGGTCCTCCGGCGCGGTGTCGACGTTCACGTAGAACGAATTCGACTCTTCATCCGGAGCGTTCACGATTCCTTTGACGAGATAGTTTCCCGCGTTGGCAATCGTGAAAGTGAAAACCGCCTTGCCGCCTTCCGGCAAATCGGTCCGGTCGGGCTGGGAGATGCATCCATTCGTCAGGACAAACGGAGCGGTAATCGTGGCGGCCGTTACGGGGAATGTCAGCGACGAGGAATCCGATTTCGCCGTCGGAGCCGATCCGGCCGGGGAATTGGTTTTCGTGTCATCGGCCAGGGATGACATCGCCAGTACGCAGGTGAACATCAGCGGGAGGAGAGTTTTCATGCGGCATTGTTACGCTCCCGGCTCCCGATCATCAATTCAATTTCGAGAGGTTTTATCGCCGCCTTCCGGGGTATGTTGCCAATTGCAATTCCCGGCCGCCCGCGCAGAGTAAAACCATGAGCTCAAGTGTTTCAATGGACCGGCTGGCGATGCGCAGCCGGCCGGAGGGATCGCCCGTGATGCACCAGAACTGGGAAAACCTTTTGTTCCTGCATTGGCCGGTCGATCCGGCGCTTGTCCGGCCGTTGATTCCAGAGCCATTGGAGATCGATACGTTCGAGGGAAAAAGTTGGATCGGAATAACGCCCTTCGCGTTGAGCGGGCTTCGATTGCTGTCGCTGCCGGAAATTCCCGGGCTCGATTCCTTTCTGGAACTCAATGTCCGGACCTACGTTCATTACAAGGGGATGCCGGGAGTCTGGTTCTTTTCGCTCGATGCGTCACGGACCATCCCGGTGATGGCGGCCCGGCTCCTGTTTCAACTCCCGTATCATTCGGCGGAAATGAAATTTGTTTCCGACGGCGATGCATTCGCGTTTTCGTCGCGTCGCAGTGGAAACCCGGCGGCGCAATTTCGGGCGGGCTGGCGATCCGGCCAACGATTGCGGGCGCCCGACCTCGAATCGCTGGCCTTCTTTCTCGTCGAGCGCTACGCCCTCTTTGCGGTAACGGGACATCAAATCTCGATGACCCGGGTCTATCATGCCCCATGGATCCTCGACGAAGCTATCCTCCAGTCCTGGGAGTCGACGTTGCATTCCGCCACTGGTTTGCCCGAGCCCGGCTCCGAACCGTTGGCCTACTTCTCGCGAATGCAGAAGGTGGATGTGTGGGCGCCAGTTACGATTTAATCGGGCGCTCCGGCGACACCGGGTGTTAAGCGCGCCGATCTTGTCCCGTCCGGAACAAAGATCGGAGCTTCAAGGTTGCGACTCGCCGGCGTTCCCGCGAGCTGCAGGAACGCCGGTTTTAATGAGCCGGCAAGAGGGCGCTCAACGATCGTGCCCGTGATTGTCGTGGTCGTCGTGAGGACCGTGCGGCTTCTTGAGTCGCACTGGTTCCAGGCTGCCAAAGAGCCCGTGCGTTTCATCTTCGGGGCCGGCCGAAAAGTAGAGGGTGTCGGTCACCCCCGCCTGCCCGCAATTGCCGAACGACAATCCCCACAAGCCTTCGATGGCGATCGGCTTTCCCGGGCGGCTTTCGAGCAAACCTCTAAAATGTCCATGCTCGTCAAAAGCCATGATGGTGCCACTGCCGAAGTTACCGACCAGCAATTGCCCGCCATGAATGCCGAAACTCTTCGGCGCCAGGGCCACTCCCCACGGCGAATTGATGCTTTTCAATCGCCCGCCCGCGTCGGAGCCGGTCACGAAGCGATGAAATCTTCCCGTGGGCAACACGAGAATATCGATCAGTCCGTTGCCCGGTCCGGCGACATCGTCCTCCTTGTCGTCATCCTGCTTGGCAAAGGTGACGAAGATAAACCCCTTGATGTTTTGCACGTTGAAAGGCGCATAACCGTCCGGCGCATTCGTGTCGGAAAGTTGAGCCACCAGGTTGAGCGCGCCGTCATACACATCCACGGTGCCCTCCGAAAAATTCGCTGCCAGCAACATCGATCCGGCCGCGGTGGAGGCGAGGGCGACCCCTTTGTAGACGGCGTTTGAACGGATGGTCAGAACCTCGGCGGCGGTTCCGATGGCGGGCCGCCAGCCCGAAATGGTTCCGTCCTCGTTCACGAACAGAAACAGGTCACCGTTGAAATTGGTTGTGTTGTTAAAGACCTGCCCGGTGACGCTGCCTTCGCCGGGAATGTTCACTTCGAGACCCGCTTTGGTGACGTGCGGCGCGCCGGTGGAATCGTTGGTCACCGAGTAGATCATCGATCTGCCGGTTTGATTGGCGCTGACCCAGAACGGACCGGTGGGCCCGAACGAGATGCCCCAGGCGTTTACGAGATTGGGGTCCTGCACCTGAGCGACACCCGCTTCGTCCGACACCAGATTGGTTTGCTGGTAGAAAAAGGCCGGCGGCCCGTGGTGATCGCTATTGGCGAGCAGGGAGGTGGCGCCTGCGAGGCCGAGCAGAACGAGCGATGCGAAAACTTTGAGCGAGTGAAAGTGACGGACAATCGTGAACCGTGAGCTTCGAATCTTTAACATATCTTTTCCCTTTCCGTTTTGATGTTTGGGCTGATTTGACGATGACAAAGGGCAGGCACGTGCCTGGAGAAGAACTAAAGAATTAGTGAATCCCTTTTGCGAACCGGTTAAATCAGCCTTGCGAGGATAAGACGGGTGAGCCGGAGGTTTGTTCCGACCAAACGCTGGGGTGATTGCCCCATGCGAAAACTTTTCAGTGCAGCAGAGCGGCGTGATCGCGCTTGAGCCAGCCGATGCGGTTGCCGGCGGTGACCTGGAGCCACTCTTCTTTCTGATCCAGCACGCCGAGTTCCGCGCCATCGTGAACCGTGAAGGCGGTGGGAGATTCGTCAAAGGGCCCGTTGCGAACCGCGGTATCGCGCGCGGTGACAATGGCGGTGCGCGCAGACGCGGCCGACAGCGCGGCGCCCAAACAAATTCCCAGCACGAGTGTGGCGATGCCGCCCGTCAAAATGAATCCGCGCAAGGTCGGTTTCCACCCGGGCCGCCATTGCGCGAGCACCAGCGGCAGCAACCAGAACCAGAGCGCGATCGCGGTGAGCACGGTCCATTCGTTAATCGTCAGCCGTGCCAGCCATTGCTGCCAGCGACCGGGCGGGAGCTTCGGCCCCTGGATCTGATTCCGCACGAATTGCAGGTTGGCGCGCACGTCGGGATCACGCGGCGCGAGTCGTTCGGCGGTGCGATACGCCATCATCGCCCGGCCCACATCGCCGGACTTGTAACGGGCGTTGCCGAGATTGAAATAAAGCGCCGGTGAAATCGACCCCGACTGGAGCAGCGCTTCGTACGCGCCGGCCGCTTCCGAAAATTTTCCCTGCTCGTATAAGCGATTGGCTGAGTCGAACCCGCTGGCAGCATCCGTGGTCGCCGCACCGGCGAGGCGCAGCCAGAACAGCGCACCGACAATCAACATGGAAAGGGCGCGGCGGCTCACAGTCGCAACTCCTTGATTCGGCCCAGGACATTTTCCAGCCGGGGAATGAGCGCGGTCAACTCCTGGCTCGACCGAATCGGGGCGTAGCGCGCGAGGTTGCAGGATTGAAACAGTTCATGCAGTTCGCCCAGCAGATCGTCGGGAACGCTGCGGGGACGCAAATGTTCTTCGATGACTGCTTCAGTGATGGCGGAGGCCGGCAGATCGAGTCGTTCTCCCAATTGCTCCTGCAGGAGGCGGAACAACGTGGCAAAGAATTCATCCGAATTGTTTTCGGTCGCGCGCCGCCGAAGTTCCGCCAGCCCGTCCCGAAGGATCACCGCCACCTGCCGTTGGCGCCGCAGCCGGGGATTGTTCGCCAGTGATTCCGTCCGTCGCCGCCACACCACGGCGAACACGAACGCCAGTATCGGAGCGCTTTGGAGGGCGAGAAACCAGGGTTGCCGGATCAGGGGGCGTTCGATCGCTGCGAGGTTGCCGATCCTTTGTTTGATCGGCACGATATCCTGGGAAGGGGGCGGGGTGTTGTCGCCGGAACGGGCCGTCGTAATTGTCGGTGCCGGCGTCGAACCTCCCGGGCGCACGATCAGGGGAATCGCCGGCTGGCTCAGGGTCTGGAAGCTCCGCAGATCGGGATCGAAGTAACTGAACGAAACCGGCGGGATGCTTTTGATGTCTGTGTTCTGCGGCACCACCACCTGTTCAAAGTACTTCGTGCCCTGGATTCCGAAGTCATCGCCGGGCTCGCTGCGCGACGTGGGCGGGTAGGTCTTGAATTCGGTCCAGGCTTTTTGTTCCGGCAGCGTGATGGCATCCAGCAAGCCGGTGCCGGCAATTTGGACTTTGACCGTCACGGGATCCCCGACCGCCACGTTCGTGGGGCCGGCCGTGGTCGTCATGGAGAATTTCCCGACGGCGCCGGTGAAGTCGGCCGGAGCGTTGCGGGTGGGAACCGGAGAAACATTGATCGTAATCTGGTCGAGGGTCAGGGGCACCTGCTGCGGCCGCGGGCCTCCTCCAAAAAAACTCTCCATGGGATCGGGCGGGTTGAGGACCACGGCGCCATTGATGGGGCCGACCGTCAGTGAACCGGTTTTCACGGGCGTCAGGGCCACGTAGTAAGTCACCACGGTGAACGGGCTGTTACCGACCTTGCGCTGAAATTGCTGGCCCTTGAGGACCTTGCTGAACGTGAAGCCTTCGCCACTCAAGGGCAGTTGCGGTTCGCTGATTCGCCGGATGTCGCCGCGAATGTAGAGGCGCAATTCCGTCACCAGGACTTCGCCAAAATACAGTTCCTTCTTCGGCAGCACCGGCCAGAAAAAGACCGGCTTCGCCGCGTAGTCCGCCGGCGGACCCGCCGTATCGGTCGCGGCGACGTTGAGAGTGATGGGCTGGGAATTCAGTGTCTGGCCGTCAACTTTGGCTTCGAAAGCGGGAATCACAAAACTGCCGGCGCGGGTGGCCGTCAGCGAAACCGAATAGGTCTGAACAGTGGTCGTGGTTCCGTCGGCCGCGGTGCTGGAATTGAATCCCTGGGAAACTCCGGAGGCAAACTGCAGGCCGTCAATTTGCGGCAGCTGCGAAATGTGCTGTGGACGTCCGCCTTCGATGCTGAGCGTGAGATTGACGGTTTCGCCGGCGATGATCGAATTGCGATCCAACGCCGCGGTGAACTTCGGAGCCGCGAGGAGCGGGAGCCCGTTCAGGAACAGCACAAGGACCCAGAGCCGCCGGAGAAATCCGCGGCTGGCGCTTCGAGTTGCTGTCCACATGTCCCGCATCGGGCGTAAAGTTTTGCCTGCTCAATTCCCGCGAAGCAAGTTTCACTTCACGGACGGAATATGGACAAGTTCCCGCTGAATTCGTTCGAGAAGGATTTGGGGCCAGGCGCCGGCGGTTCTATTTGGATTTTCGGGCGGCCGGCGGTTTGAGAATTCCCTGCACCAGTCCGTCGATGGTGTGTTCCTTCGCCTCGAGCCCCGGTTCGAGCCCGAGCGCCCGGATGGCTTTGCTGGTTTCAGGTCCAATGGAGGCCAGTTTGATTCGCGGGAACTTCTTCTGAAGATTCGGCAGGTCAAAGCGGGCATGAAAATGTTCGACGGTCGACGCGCTCGTGAACGTGATCCAGTCCGCGCCGCCTTCCATCAATTCAGCCGCTTCACCGCTGCGATCGTCGGTTTCCGGAATCGTTTTGTAGACGGCGATGTCGTCCACGATGGCGCCGAGTTCCACCAGCGCCTGGGGCAATTCCGGGCTCGCCACCTCCGCGCGCAAAAGGCAAATCTTCAGATTCTCGACGCTCTCAAACTTGTTCATGGCGCCGGCAATTTTCGAACCCAGCGCCTCGTCGGGCATCAGGTCCACCTGCAGATGCAGCTCCTTCAATTTTGCCGCCGTGGCCGGACCAATGGCCGCAATGCGGACGCCCCCGATGTCGCGCAGGTCCGCGAAACGCTTAAAGAATAAATCGAAGAACGAAGTGACGCCGTTCGGACTCGTGAATACCAGCCAGTCATACGAATTCAATCCGAGCAACGCGTCGACCAGATCCTGTTTGCGATCGGTCGGCGCGATGCGGATCGTGGGAATTTCCAGAACATCGGCGCCCAGTTCGTTCAGCCGCTCCGACAGCTGGCTCGCCTGTTCGCGCGTGCGGGTCATAACCACCCGCTGGCCAAACAACGGCCGCCGTTCAAACCAGTTCAGCGTGCCGCGAAGTTTGACAACGTCGCCGATGACCGTAATGGCCGGGGCGGAAATTTTCTTTTCGGCGGCAATCTTCGCGATGGTTCCCAGCGTGCCTTCGACGGATTGTTGCCGTCCGGTGGTGCCGCGATGGACGATGGCCGTGGGGGTGGCGGGGGGCAGGCCGCGGGAGATCAGGGTCTCCGCCAGTTCCGGCAGCCGTTTGAGGCCCATGAGGATTACCTTGGTCCCCGGCGTGCGGGCGACCTCTTCGAAGTCCAGCGTGACGTTCTTCTTGTGGGGATCTTCGTGGCCGGTGAAGACGGTGAAGGTGGAGGCGTAATCGCGGTGAGTGAGCGGGACGCCGGCGTAGTTGAGCGCGGCGGTGACCGATGACACGCCGGGCACGACTTCGAACGGAATTTTTGCCGCGATCAATTCCTCGGCCTCCTCTCCGCCGCGGCCGAAGATGTAGGGATCTCCGCCCTTCAGTCGCACCACACACTTGCCGTCGCGCGCGCGGGCGATCATCAGGGAATTGATTTCCTCCTGCGATCGCGCCTCATCGGTCTGCCGGCTTCCGCGCGAAATCAACTCGGCGTCCGGGGACGCGAGGCGAAGCAGGCGGGGATTGACCAGCACATCGTAAATGATCACTTCGGCGCGACGGAGCAATTCCGCGCCGCGCAAGGTCAGCAGGCCCGCGTCCCCCGGACCGGCGCCAACCAGATAAACTCTGCCCGTCGATTTCATGTCGCCGCAGCATAGGGACAAAAAGCGCGCGAGGCAACGATCGGGAAGGTAGGGACATCTCGCCGAGATGTCACCGCGCAGCCAGCGCGGAAGGAGCGCTCGACAACGTGCGGAGATTCCGGACGTTGAACAACGGAACACCTCCGGCAAACGCTCCGGGTCGCTCACCGCTCGGCGAGCGATCTCTGCCGGAGCTTTACCGCCGGGAGAATTTTTTCTAAAGTTCGCCGGTGCGATTATTCTGTTGCCTGATGTTGTTCCTGTTGGCCGGCACGACTGCCCACGCAAACCGGTTGGCGGATGTGAAGACCGTGTTCGTTGTGGTGGTGGAAAACACCGACTGGGCCGACATCAAGAACAGTCCGGATGCGCCTTACCTGAACCAGACGCTGCTCCCGCTGGCTTCGTATTGTGAGCAATATTACAATCCGCCCGGCCTCCATCCGAGCCTGCTCAATTACATCTGGCTCGAAGCGGGAACCAACCTGGACATCCCCGAAAACGACACGCCGTGGGTCTATCACCAGTCGACGACCAATCATCTCGTGAGCTTGCTTCGATCGGCGGGAATCTCGTGGCGGACGTATCAGGAAGACATCAGCGGCGCCTACATACCGCTCGACGACACCAATAACTACGCGGTGCGGCATAATCCTTTTGTTTACTTCGACGACGTGACGGGTACCAACAATCCCAGTGACGCTTACGGCATCGCGCACATCCGGCCCTACGAAGAACTCGCCGCGGACCTGGCCGGCAACACGGTGGCCCGATACAACTTTCTCAAACCCAACCTTTGTCATGACGGCCACGACTGGTGTCCGCCCTTCAACAATCCGATCAGGCAGATCGACGACTGGCTGGAGCACGCCCTCCCGCCCATACTCGAGTCAGCGGCTTATTCCAACAGCGGTGCCATCTTCATCACCTGGGATGAGGGAGTGGCGGCGGATGGTCCGATCGGCATGATTGTTCTGTCACCGCTGGCGCGAGGCGGCGGTTATTCGAATCAGATCCATTACACCCACAGTTCAGCGTTGCGGTCGTTTCAAAAGATTTTTGGAGTAGGTCCGTTGCTGGGCGACGCCGCAAACGCCACCGATCTCGATGATTTGTTTGCCGAGCTGGCGATCACCCGGCTGGAACTGCAGACCAACGGATCGGTTCAACTCCACGCGGCCGGTCTGATTCCCGGTCGGACGAACGTGACGGAAAGGTCGGTGGACCTGACAACCTGGACTGCGATCAGCACAAACGTGAGCGCGACCGGAACCGCCATCGTGTCAGACGCCGCAGGCGGAGAGTGGGGCCGGCGATTTTATCGGCTGGTGCAGGTTCCGTGAAGTTTTTGGACAGCCTGGAAGGCCACTTTCCCTGATCGCTCCGCGATGAAACTGCAACCCAATCGCCGGCTGCTTAAAATTGAGATGCGCCTGGCCGGGTACACCTATTTCAACCTGGCGGCCAGCTTCCGTCCCAATTCCGCGGCCTCGGCGATCCCGGCTGCGCCTTCGGCCTTTCGCGTGGTGTCGCTGACAAAGGAAATGACCCGCATGCTCAGCTGATCTCCCTTCGCCTGGGCATAGGCTCCCACCGGACTCTGGCAACCGCCGCCCATGCCTGCCAGGAAGGCGCGTTCCGCGATGACGCATTGCAGCGTGGCGTAATCGTTGAGGCGTTCGCAGACCTTGGCGATGCGCGCATCGTTTTCCCGGATCTCAATGCCAATGGCGCCCTGGCCGACGCACGGCAGCATGACGTCCGTGTCAAGAACGGTGGCCAGCAATCCGTCCGGAATGCCCTCGCCTTTCAAGCGGCCGCTGGAATCAATCGTAAATTTCAAACGGGTGATTCCTGCGAGCGCGAGGACGGTGGCATCGAGTTCCGGTTTGTCCGCGAGCTTTTGCATCCGCGTGGCCACGTTGCCGCGAATGTCCACCACCTTGAGCCTGGGATTGTGTTCGATCAACTGAGCCTTGCGGCGGGTGCTGCTGGTGGCCACGACCGCCCCGTCCGGCAGGTCGCGAATCTTGAGGTGTGCCGGAAACCCGCGGCGCTGTGGATTTGCCTTCGAAGCATCGCGATAGATCAGAACATCCCGCACATCTTCCCGTTTGCCGCCCACCGCTCCGAGCTTTAAACCGGTCGGCAGTTCCGTCGGCAGATCCTTCAGGCTGTGCACGGCGAAGTCGGCGCTCCCGTCGAGCAGAGCCACCTCAAGTTCCTTCGTGAACAAACCTTTCGGCAGCGTCGTGCCTTCGCGGGCCATCGACGCGGTCTGGAGTTTGTCGCCGGTCGTCTTGATGATCTTCAATTCAAACTGAAGTTGAGGAAACGCCGCGCGGCATTGTGCCAGGATCATGTTCGACTGCGCCAAAGCGAGCGCGCTGCCGCGGGTGGCGATGAGGATGGGACGGTTCTGATCGGACATCGTGAGACGGAATCTACAGAATCCGGATCAGTTCCGAAATAGATTTTGAAATCCTATATTCGCAGTCGTAATCGTGCTCTTTCTCGTCCTCGTCCTCGAATTCGGGAAGTCGAGGACGAACAGGAGCACAAATGCGGATCGGGTAGGGACACCCTCCCGGGTGTCCGCGCCACGGAGTGGCGCCGGAAGCGTTCGATCTGGAAGCGGGCAACGAGCGAGTGGAAATCTCGAGCTTCCTTCCGCGCCTGCAGCGCGGTGTCGCCCCAGCGGAGCGACCCTACCCGCCGAAAGCGGGCCGAACGTTGGAACCGGTCTGGCCGCTCGAACCCGATCCCAGCAGCGCCCGGACCTTGTCCTGGATGATCTTCTCGCACCGGACGATTTCCTCCTTCCGTTGCTTGAGGTAGTCGTCGGCGATCGTTTGAAGATCGTCCACGTTGTAGAGATAAACGTTCGACATCAGGTTCACTTCGGGATCGATGTCGCGCGGGACGGCGATGTCGATCAACAGCAGCGGCCGATTCTTCCGGAGCTTCATCAGCGGTTCCAGCTTCGGGCGCGTAAGGATGGGGTGTGGCGCGGCGGTGCTGCTGATGACGATGTCGATCTCGGCAAACTCCTTCGCCCAATTGTCGAATGACACGGCGCGGCCGCCGAGTTCCTGTGCGAGGGCGACGGCCCGCTCGTGGGTGCGGTTGGTTACCAGGATGCTTTTGGCGCCGCGGGAGAGCAGGGCGCGGGCGGTCTTCTCGCTGGTGTCGCCGGCGCCGATGACCATCACCTGGCGATCGGTGAGCGCGGCAAAAATCTTTTCCGCCAGTTCCACCGCCACCGATCCCACCGAGACGCTGCCGCGTTGAATGCTGGTTTCAGTGCGGACCTGCTTGGCGGCGTTAAAGGCGCGCTGGAACGCCTTGTTCAATCGATTGCCCGTATGTTTGTGATCGAGGGCGAGTTCGTAGGCTTTCTTCAGCTGGCCGAGAATTTCCGTTTCGCCGAGCACCATGGAATCGAGGCCGCACGCCACGCGAAACAAATGCTCCACGCTCTGGGGTTCGGCCAGCGCGTAGATTTCATCTGTGAGCGGGTCGCGGTAATCGTGGATCGTGACCAGAAACTCCTTCAGTTCGGCAAACGCCGCGGACGGTTCGAGGGAAGTGGCCGCATAAATCTCCACGCGATTGCAGGTCGAGAGAATCACGGCCTCCTCCGCGATGCCAGTCGTCCGCAGGGTCTGCAGCACCGCGGGCACCCGCGCCTCGCCAAAGGCAAACCGCTCCCGCAACGCCACAGGCGAGGAGTGATGGCTGAGGCCGATGACGATGATGGGCATGGTTGTCAGTGGTCAGTGGTCAGTTGTCCGTGGTCAGTGGCTGGTCTGGGGCGGGATGGAGCCGCCAGGAACAACTGACCACGGACGACTGACAACGGACTAACACTCATGGATTGTGCAGTGTTGAAAGCAAATTGGTGCCCCAAAAAGTCAGGAGCAGAAACGTAAACACGCTGATCGTTCCGATGGCGAACCAGCGACCGGGTTGGGAAAAGCGCCAGCGCGAAACCAGCAGACCGAGATAGAGGATCCACAGAACGGCGGACCAGAGCACTTTGGGATCCTCGTAGAAACGGACGCCCGAGGGGTGGGGCAGGAACGCGCCCGCCGCCAGTCCGACGGTGAGCAGGATGAACCCGGCGATCACCAGCCGGCTGATAATCGTCTCCAGCCGTTGGATCGGGGGCAGCAGGGACAGCACGGCGCGAAGTTTGTGAAACTTCAGGTTGTGTTCCTGCGTGAGGAACATGATGCCGGCCACCGCCGCCAGGCCGAAGGCGCCATACGCCAGCAGAATCAAGGTGGCGTGCAGGCTCGATTCGCCGCCGGTAAACACCGGCTTCAGATCGTGAGGCGGATCGAGCGAAGGCATCAGCGCGAAGACACCAATGGCAAACAAAATCGGCGCGGCGAACGCTCCGAGAAATCGCAGTCGCGGCCAAAGCCCGATCACGAGGTACGTGGCGACGATGGTCCACAACAGGAAGGTGGTGGCCTCGTAGAGATTGTTCACCGGGCAGCGATCGAAGGAAAACCCGCGCTTGACCATCGCCGTGGTATGCAAAGCGAAGGCGGCCAGCAGGAGCAGGTAATTCACCCGGTTGTCCTGACGAAATCCTTTCCGCCACAGGAACACCGAATAAATCATGCTGGAGCCGTAAACGATTACGGCCAACAGGAAGAAATGCCGGTCAGTAAGCCATGCCACGGTGACAGGGTAATCCCGTGCAGGGAACAGGCAAGGCTCAATGTGGCAGGAACGCCCGGCCCGGGCGTCAGCGCCGCGCATCAGCGGCGCAATCGGTCCGCCAGTGCGATCGCGATCGAACGTTCATTCCGCCCGCTGGTACGCGGGCGGCGTCATCCCGGCGGAATGACTCTACCAGGATTCTCCTCCTTTATCTCATTGTCGACAAAACCAGGACCGGAAGTGAAATCGTCACTCGACGCGAGACTTGGCGGGCGATTACTCTCCAGCGCGAGTGGAGCGATTGATTATAGACATCGCCCTGTGCATTATTGCTGCCTGGGTGGTGGCGGTTGTCGGCCAGCTATTCAAGCAGCCTTTGCTGATGGCTTACCTGCTGGCCGGTTTTCTCATTGGACCGCACGTATTCAAATGGGTTGTCGATGAGCACTCCATCGCGACCATCGCGAGCATCGGTTTGATCCTGCTCCTGTTCATGATCGGGCTGGAGATGGACCTGAAGAAGATGTTCAGCGCCGGCAAAGCGATCACGGTCACCGCCCTTCTTCAGATCTTCGGATGCATCGCGCTCGGCTGGCTTTTCTTCAGCATCCCCGGACTGACCGCCAGCCGGTTGGAATCTTTTTACCTCGCGGTCGCCGCGTCGCTGAGCAGCACAATAATCATCGTCAAAATCCTTTACGACAAACATGAACTCGAAACCCTTGCCGGACGGGTGACGCTCGGCATCCTCGTGTTGCAGGACATCGTCGCAATCATGTTCCTGGCGATTCAACCCAACCTGCGTGATCCCGCGATCGGCCTGCTGGCCGCGGCCTTTGGCAAGGTGCTCCTGCTCATCGGGGTCGCCTACCTCGCCAGCCGCTTTACGCTGCCGCCCATCTTCAAGTTCGTGGCGAAGCAACCGGAGCTGGTGTTGGTGGGCGCGCTGGCGTGGTGTTTTGCCATGGCGAGCCTGGCTTCAAAACTGGGACTTTCGGCCGAAATGGGCGCGCTGATCGCGGGCGTGATGTTGTCCACGTTTCCCTACACGCTGGATGTCGCTTCCAAAGTCACCAGCCTGCGCGATTTCTTTGTCACGCTGTTCTTTGTCGGCCTCGGCATGACTATTCCGGTGCCGACGCCGGATCTGATCATCTTTACCCTGATCTTCAGCCTCTTTCTGGTGGGCAGCCGCCTGCTCACGGTGTTCCCGCCGCTTTTCATGATGAAGCTCGGACATCGCACGAGCCTGTTGCCGGCGGTCAATCTTTGCCAGATGAGCGAACTGTCGCTGGTGCTGCTGACGCTGGGGTTGAAGACCGGCGATGTCACGCAGCGGTCGGTGGGCGTCGCCGCGCTGGCGTTCGCGTTCCTGGCGATTGATTCCACTTACGCCATCATTGCGAACGATTTGATTTTGCGAAAGACGTCGCCGTGGCTGACGCGGCTGGGATTGCTCGATCTTCCGGCGACGGCAACTGCTGCGACGGAATCACCGGAAGGCCGGCGGATTTTTCTCCTCGGCTTTTCCTGGACGGCGAGTTCGTTACTGGAGGAGCTCACGAACGAGCGACCAACGCTGCTGCCGGAAATCCAGGTGGTGGACTTCAATCCGCGGGTGAACGATCAATTGCGTCGCCGCGGCATTCGGGTGATGTATGGCGACATCAGCCGGCGCGACGTGTTGCTGCATGCCGGGGTGGGGCACGCGGAACTCATTATTTGTTCGTTGCCCGACATCATTCTGAAAGGCGCCAATAATCTCCGGCTTTTAAAGCAGCTGCGGGAATTGAATCCGAAGGCCCATATCGTGATGAATGCCCAGAAGCTTTCCGATGTTCCGTTGCTCTATGCGGCGGGCGCCAGTTATGTGACCGCGCCGCGACTGCTCGAAGCGTCGGAGCTGTTGAGCGTGATCGACGCCGCGGAAAAGGGTCTGTTGGAGGACAAGCGCAAGGAACAGGCCGATCGCCTGGAGGAACGGGACGAAGTGATCGCGTAGCGCGGACTTTCGAGACGCCGGGCTATTTTCGGTTGTTCCTCCGGAATCGATTGCCCTGTCGGAATTCTTTCCAACCTTTGACTTCGATCAAGTGCATCGGGTGATTAATTCTCTATCTTCCCGGTGGCTCCTGCCATCGGCCCGGCCGCCGGCATTTTGAATTGATGAAGCACCGATGATTGAAAAACAAAAACTGCCGCTGGTCTATTCCTGTTCCGGTGCCTCCAGCGCCGCGCAGATGGCCAACTACATTGCGGTGAGACTGGATCGCTCCGGGCTCGCCGAGATGTCCTGCATCGCCGGTGTCGGCGGCGATGTAAAACCGCTGGTCAATGTCGCGAAATCCGGGAGACCCATCATCGCCCTCGACGGATGCCCGCTGCATTGTGCGGCGAAGATTCTGGAGCGCCACGGCCTGAAAGCCGACCAGCACCATGACTTGAGTCGTCTCGGCGTGAAGAAGCGGCAGCACCAGGACTTCGACCCGACGGAAGCGGCGCGCGTCCTTCAGGAGATTGTTAAGTCCACGGCTCTGCTCAACCGCGGAAGTCCGCCTGAGTAAACTCGTTCTTCGGCAACTCAGCCCCGCAACCAAAAACCCCGCACAGATTTCTGGGCGGGGTCCGCTGCTGAATTATTTGGCTTAACCCAGCCGCTGACGGAGGTCCTTGAGCTGGGTCTTCAAGGCGGCCGGGAGATGACTGCCAAACTTTTTGTAGTTCGCCGCGATGCTGTCGACTTCCTTCTTCCAGCCTTCGGCATCGACCGACGTCAGGGCTTGGACGTCCTCGGCGGGGAGGTTGAGTCCGGAAAGATCCAGGGCATCGGCGGTGGGCAGATTGCCGATCGCAGTCTTCTGCGCCTTGCCGGTGCCGTCAACGCGTTCGCAGATCCACTTCAACACGCGGCTGTTCTCGCCGTATCCCGGCCAGAGCCATTTGCCGCTGGCGTCCTTGCGGAACCAGTTCGTGAAATAAATCTTCGGCAATTTGCTGCGGTCGCCCTTCTGCGCGAACGACAGCCAGTGCGCGAAGTAGTCGCCCATGTTGTAGCCGCAGAACGGCAGCATGGCGAACGGATCGCGGCGCAACACGCCGGCCTTGCCGAGCGCCGCGGCAGTGGTTTCGGAACCGCACGAGGAACCCATAAACACGCCATGCTCCCAATCGAATGCTTCGTTGACGAGCGGGATGGTGCTCGGCCGGCGGCCGCCGAACAGGATTGCCGAAAGCGGTACGCCTTCGGGACTTTGCCAGGCGGGATCGATGACCGGACATTGGCTCGCGGGCGCAGTGAAACGGGAGTTGGGGTGAGCGCCTTTCTTTTTGCTGTCGGGCGTCCACTCTTTGCCTTCCCAATCGATGCCTTTTGCCGGAGGTGGCACACCCATGTCCTCCCACCAGACGTCGCCGTCCGGAGTCAGCACCACGTTGGTGAAGATCGTATTCTTCGCGCAGGCGGTGAGGGCGTGGGGATTCGATTTGGCGGAGGTGCCGGGCGCGACGCCGAAGAAACCCGTCTCGGGATTCATGGCGTAAAGGCGTCCGTCCTCACCGACGCGGATCCACGCGATATCGTCGCCGAGCGTGGTCACTTTCCAGCCGGGCAACGTGGGCTGCATCATCGCCAGGTTGGTCTTGCCGCAGGCGCTGGGGAAGGCGGCAGCGAGGTAATACTTTTTGCCCTGGGGCGAAGTCAGGCAGAGGATCAACATGTGTTCCGCCATCCAGCCTTCGCGACGGGCGACGACTGAGGCGATGCGGAGCGCGAGACATTTCTTGCCGAGCAACGCGTTGCCGCCGTAACCGGATCCGTAGGACCAGATCGAAGGCTCTCCATCCGGGAAGTGAACGATGTATTTCTTTTTGGGATCGCCTTCGCAAGGCCAGGGAACGTCCGGCTGTCCGGGCAGCAGGGGGGCGCCGACGGAATGCATGCACGGAATGAAGCTGCCGTCCTCGCCGAGTTTGTCCATCACCGCGTGTCCCATGTGGGTCATGATGCCCATGCTGACGACGACGTAGGGGGAATCGGTGAGTTGAACGCCGATTTTGCAGAGCGGCGAATCGAGCGGGCCCATGGCGAAGGGAATGACATACATCGTGCGGCCCTTCATGCAGCCTTTGAAAACTCCGAGAAGTTCCTGCTTCATCTGGACGGGATCGGCCCAGTTGTTGGTGGGTCCAGCCTCGTCTTCGGTTTTGGAGCAGATGAACGTGCGATCTTCGACGCGGGCGACGTCGCTGGGATGAGAGCGCGCCAGGTAGCTGCCCGGGCGTTTTTTGGGGTTGAGTTTGGTGAACGTGCCGCTTTGAACCATCAGATCGCAAAGACGATTTGCCTCCTCGCTGGATCCGTCACACCAGCGAATCGACTCGGGCTGGCAGAGCCTGGCCATATCATCCACCCACGCCAAAAGCTTTCGATTTTGGGTCGGATGAGCGGCGGGCCCGCTATCGGTGGTCATCATGTCGCAGATGGATTTCATATGATAGACGCTAGGGTCGCAAGCCTGTTCGAGCTAATGCTTTCTTGCCAAAGCATTCACAAATCTTGTTCCTGATTTCGGAGCGAATATTGGATCGGTGGAAACAAGTTTTGCGCCTCGTCCCAAACCGGTGTATTGAGAAACTACGGTCGAAATGAACAACAGTCCGGAATCCAAACCTGCCGCCGGTGACAATACCAAATGCCTGGCGCGATCCGTCGTCAACGCCCTCGCGTCCGAGCCAACGGTGGAAGCCGTCACCATCAATCGCTCGCGGCAAACGATTTCGGTTGCCACCCTCGGTCGCACGGATGAACCGCGGCTGGCGGAAAAGGTCACGGGCAGCATCCAGCAGACTTACGACGCTGCCCGCGAAACCCAATGTCTCCTGCTGCAGGGCGAAGGGGATTGCCAGACCTGCGCCGCCCCGCTGTCGTCACAGGAACGCGAGCGGATCACGATTCAACACGACGGCGACAAGACCACGATCGCCCGGGTGACCTGTCCCACGGCGCCCACGTTCTGGCGCTGGCGCGACATTCCCTGGCCCAAGGTGGTGCAGCGCGACGTTGAGTTTCTCGAAAGCCCCGAGCATCTCGACGAACACATCGACGAATGGAAGCCGCAGCTCGTCGCCGCGATCCTCTGCGGTGTGCTGGGATTGGTCGGTTACTTTTTCCGGGCGCAACCCTGGCACATTGCGATGTATGTGCTCGCCTATCTCGCCGGCGGCTGGTTCACGGCGGGTGAAGTTTGGGAGCGATTGCAGAAGCGCGCCATTGATGTTCACTTTCTCATGCTCGCGGTGGCGGTGGGCAGCGCGAGCATCGGGGCCTGGGGTGAAGGAGCGACGTTGCTGTTCCTCTTTTCGTTTTCCGGTGCGCTGGAACATTTCGCGATGGGCCGGACGCAAAAGGAAATCCGCTCCCTCTTTCGCGAGGCTCCCAAGGTCGCCACGCTGCTCGATGAGCGCGGACAGGAACGGGAGATTCCAGTCGAGCAGTTGCGTTCCGGCATGCGGCTGCTGATCAAACCCGGTGCGCAGTTCCCGGTGGATGCGGAAGTGGCGAAAGGCAAAACGGCGGCCGATGAGTCGAATCTGACGGGTGAGGCCGCGCCGGTGGACAAAGGTGTCGGTGACTCGGTGCTGGCCGGCACGATCAATCTTTGGGGCGTGGTCGAAGTCTCCGTGCTGCGTCCGGCAGCCGAGAGTGCGCTGCAGAAAATCATCCGGCTGATCAAGGAGGCGCAGCATCAAAAGGCGCCCGCCCAACGGTTCACCGACCAGTTCAGCACTTACTACACTTACTTTGCCCTGGGCCTGTCGCTCGTGATGTTTTTTGTCTGGTGGCAATTGCTGGGCTATGCGCCGTTCACTTCCGATGCCGGCGGTCGCAGCGCTTTTTATCGGACCATGACGTTGCTGGTCGTGTCGTCACCGTGCGCGCTCGTGCTGTCCATTCCCTCGGCGGTGCTCGCGGCCATTGCGTGGAGCGCGCGGCACGGAATTCTTTTTCGGGGCGGGGCCGCCGTTGAAAAACTGGCGGAGGTGGAAGTGGTGGCGCTCGACAAAACCGGAACTCTCACCACGGGTGAATTGCAGGTGGAGCGAGCCGAAAGTTTCCCGCCCGGCCGGGAATCGGAAATCACCCGCCTGGCCTTTTCCCTCGAACGGCTGTCCACGCATCCGCTGGCCCGGGCCATCACCCGCCATGGCAAACAGCAGGGAGTGGAACCGATGGAGTTGGATCATTTCGAATCCGTGACCGGCCAGGGACTGCGCGCCCAGCGGAATGGAACGGACTGTTTACTCGGACGACGCGACTGGGTTTTGTCGGAACGCCGAGCTCTGAAGCGGCGCGGAACGGATGTCTCGGATCGCGCCGAATCGGAGTTCGGCGCGCCCACGGCAGCCGGGCTTTCCGAAATCTGGCTGGCCGAGGGCGATCTCCTGGGACGGGTTATTTTGCGCGATGATATCCGGCCGCAATCACGGGCGGTGGTGGATGCCTTGCGCGGCGAAGGTTTGCGCACGGTGGTCCTGACCGGCGACCGAAAAGCCGCCGCCCAGCATTTGCAAACGGAATTGCATATCGACGATGTCCGGGCCGAACTGAAACCCGAAAACAAGGTCGAGCAAATCCGCGGCTTGAGCGCGCAGGGGAAGAAGGTGGCGATGATCGGCGACGGCGTGAACGACGCGCCGAGTCTGGCGGCGGCACACATTGGAGTCGCGATGGGTGCGCGGGGTGCCGATGCGGCGCTGGAGCAGGCTGACCTGGTGTTGATGCACGATCGCCTTGAGAATTTTCTATCGGCCTTTCGGTTGAGCCAGCGGGCCCGGCGGATCATCCGGCAAAATCTTTTGATCTCCCTGGGAACCGTGGCGGTGCTGGTGGTCTTTGCGCTGGCGGGGAAGATTCCGCTGACCCTCGGGGTGGTCGGGCATGAAGGGAGCACGGTGGTCGTCGTGATGAACAGTCTGCGGTTGCTGTTTGGGTCGGGGCGCTCTTCGTCGCTGCCGACCTGAGGCGGACGGGCCGGGTTTTCGAAACGGGGAGACGGAGAATCGGTGAAACGGGGAAGGTGAAAAATTAGCCGTTGCTGCGCGAAATCCGAGCACCCACAATCCGCCGCGTGGAAAATGACGGACTCAACTTGGTCGCGCCTCGCGTCGTGCCGGTGCTCGATGAACGTTTTCGCCCTGCCGTCCTGGCGAATCGCGTTTTCCGCGAACGGGTCGCGGCGGGCAAATCCATTCCCATTCTCATCGCCCTGGAACAGTCCGATGGTTCGGTCATTCACTACGCGACCAAGATCTTTTCCGAACAAGAGGCCGATGCGGCCGGCAATGGGGTCTATCTCGAACGCCTGATCAAGTTTCTGCTTTGGTCGCGGGGCGGCTGGCGGATTTATTTCTCCGGCCCGAAGTCGCTCGCCGCGCGGCTGCAAAAACATTTTCGCGAAACTCCCACGGGAAAATTTGATTCCAACCTGATTGGTGAACGGGTGTACGGCCGACCGATCGAGGTGATTTGCGTGGATGCCGCCGAAGTTCCTCCCGAGCGCAGCCAGGTGCAACAGCTCGGTCGCCATCTGAATGGCTGCCGCATCGGCTTCGACCTCGGCGGAAGCGATCGGAAGGTGGCCGCCGTCATCGAGGGCCGGGTGGTTTTCAGTGAGGAGACGGTCTGGGATCCCTACCCGCAGGCCGATCCGCAATATCACTTCGACGGTCTCATGGACTCCTTGAAAAAGGCGGCGGCGCATTTGCCCAGAGTCGATGCGATCGGCGGCAGCGCGGCGGGAGTCTATGTAAACAATCGCGTCCGGGTGGCTTCCCTGTTTCGCGGGGTGCCGCTGGACGTTTTTAATCGACGGGTCGCCGATCTGTTTTTCGAAATCCAAAAGGCCTGGAACGGTGTGCCGATTGAAGTCGTCAACGACGGCGAAGTGACCGCGCTCGCCGGATCGATGGCCCTGGGAAAGAATGCCGTGCTGGGTCTGGCGCTCGGCACCAGCCTGGCCGCCGGCTACGTGACACGCGACGGCAGCATCACGTCGTGGCTTAACGAACTTGCCTTTGTGCCGGTGGATTATGACCCGGCCGCACCGCGCGACGAGTGGAGCGGCGATTACGGTTGTGGCGTGCAATACTTCTCCCAACAGGCGGTCGGCCGGTTGTTGTTTCGTGCTGAAATCGCCATCGCGGCAACGCTGCCCCTGCCGGAGAAACTCAAATTCGTTCAGGAGCTGATGTCGCGCGGCGATGAACGTGCGCGGAAGCTCTACGAAACGATCGGTGTTTATCTCGGTTACGCCGTGGCTCACTACGCGGACTTTTATGATTTTGATCACGTGCTGATTCTCGGCCGGGTCATGAGCGGGCCGGGAGGAGATGTCCTGGTGCGCCAGGCCGAACGGGTATTGCAGATTGAATTTCCCGGGTTGAGCAAACGAATCGCTTTTTATGTGCCGGATGAGAAGGACAAGCGGCACGGCCAGGCCGTGGCGGCGGCGAGTTTGCCGAGGACAGGGTAGGGACGGTGCGCTTGCGCCGTCCGCGCCGCGTACAGCGCGGTGCAAGAAGCGTGTTGCCGGTGCCAATGCGATGGAGCGTTCGTTCCGTCCGCTGATACGCGGACGGGGACGGCGTAGTCCCGCGTTGGCGGGATCCCTACCTTTCGCAAACGTTTTGCATCGGCGTTTCATCTGTGCTCATCTGTGCGGCAGCAGAATGAATCCATATCAACAGATGGTTTCGGCCTACGCCGGACTGGCCCGGGAGGGAAAAGGATATCCGCTGGGTGGTCAGCCCAGGTGCGAACGCCCGCAAATTCCCGCCGACGCCCCGAAGGTTCTGATCTTTTCGCCGCATCCCGACGATGAGGTAATCATCGGCGCGCTGGCATTGCGGTTGTTGCGCCAGTCGCGTTGGAATGTGAACAACGTGGCGGTGACCCTGGGAAGCAGGAAGGAGCGACAGGCTGAACGGCTCGCCGAATTGAAAGCCTGTTGCGAGTGCATCGGTTTTGGTTTGATCGAGACCGCGCCCAACGGTCTGGAGCGGGTTAATCCCCGGACGCGGAACGAGGAGTCGGCCTGGTGGGTCCGTTCGGTAAAAGTGGTGGCCGAACTTCTGCAGCACCATCAACCCCGCGTCATTTTTGTACCTCACGACGACGACGGCAACAGCACGCACGTGGGAACCCATCTGCTGGTGCTCGATGCGTTGAAGCAACTGCCCGCAGGGTTTCATTGCTTTGTGGTGGAGACGGAATTCTGGCGCGCGATGAGTTCGCCGAATCTGATGGTGGAAGTGGCGCCGGCGGAACTCGGGGATTTGATAACGGCTTTAAGCTTTCACATCGGTGAGGTGAAACGCAATCCGTATCACCTGTCGCTCCCGGCCTGGATGATCGACAATGTTCGTCGCGGCGCCGAACTGGTCGGAGGGCAGGGCGGGGCGGCCCCGGACTTTACGTTTGCGACGTTGTATCGGCTGCGCCGGTGGATGGGCGGAAGAATGGAATCCGGCAGTGCGGGCGGAAAAGTTTTGCGCGCCGGCGAATCACCGGAGGCATTGTTCGAGTTGCGGCCGGCGTCAACCTGATGAAACGCGAATTCATGCGCGAGGCGATTCGCCTCTCCATTCAAATGATGCGGCGCGGCCAAGGCGGTCCGTTCGGCGCCATCGTGGTCAAAGGCAAACGCATTGTCGGCCGCGGCTGCAACCGGGTCACCTCGGCCAACGATCCCACGGCACACGCGGAAGTGGTGGCGATCCGGGAGGCGTGCCGTCGGTTGCGGACTTTTTCGCTGGAGGGCTGCGAACTCTACACCAGTTGCGAGCCGTGTCCGATGTGTTTGTCGGCCATCTACTGGGCGCGGCTGAAGCGGGTGTATTACGCCAACACCCGGAAGGATGCGGCGCGGATCCAGTTTGATGACGATTTCATTTACACCGAAGTCTCGCGTCCGATCTCGAAGCGGACGGTGGTGATGAAGCAGATGCTACACGCAGAGGCGCTGGCGGCGTTTCGGGAATGGGAGCGGAAGGTGGACAAGGTTCGGTACTGAGCTGGTTAAAAGTTGAGCGTTCAGAGTTTTGAACTTTCGGCGAAACGCTCAACGCTCAACGTTCAACTCTCAATTTCCAAGGGCTTGCCCGGCAGCCGAAACTTGAGCCTTGCCGAGGTTCATGGCGGGGACTAAGGTCGTGCAGGATCGGAGGCATCTATGAAATATCAAATTCTGGCAGGTGTGGCGGTGGTTCTCTTCGGAGCAAATGCTTTAGCGCAACAGGCGCCGGCCAACGCTGCTCCAGTAAAACCGGCGGCTTCCGCTCCGGCAGCCGCGGTTTCCACCCCCAAGACCGAAGCGCGCGATCAATACATTGTGATCGGCTATCTCAAAAAGCAGGACAGCACCGTCACCATCAAATCGGGTCCGAGCGGTCCGGTTTACAGTGTGACGGACAAGAACGGCAAGGTGATCCACGAGAACCTCTCCGCCGAACAGTTGAAGGCCAAGGCCCCGGAAGTTCATCAGTTGATCAAGACGGGATTCGCGGCTGATTCCGCCGTCTACCTTCACAGCGCCCGGCTTTACTAAATGAAATTGGCAGCGTCTTTTTGGACGCTGCCAGCTTCAGTTTGCGAGTAACCTGTTTGCGACGTAAACCTCCTTTACGATGTTCTGTCGGCCGCGAATACTCTGGCCGAAGGCGGTGGCAAACCAATGTCGGGTCGGTGACATTGCGGTGACGGATTATTTCAGTTCGAACCTGCTTTCCGTTCCATTGATTCGTCAGGACTTGTTGAATACTTTCGCGGCGCGGTTCATGCAACCCTCCGGGTTGCCTCACGCCCGCGCCGAAATCTCCAGCATCCGTTCAATCGGCACGCGCGCACGCTTCAAAATGTCCGGCGGCAGTTCGATCCGCGGCGCCAGGTTCTTCATGCAGTCGCGCAACTTCGAAAGCGTATTCATCTTCATGTATTTGCACTCGCTGCAACGACAGTTGTCCGACGGCAGCTGCATCACGTTGAAGGTTGGCGCACAGATGAATTCCTTGCCCGGACATTCCTTCTGCATGCGATGAATAATTCCTGACTCGGTCACGATCACGAATTGCTTCGCCGGATCGGTCTTGCAGTAGGTAATCATCTTCTCCGTCGAGGCCACGGCGTCGGCCAGATCGCGGACTTCGCGCAGGCTTTCCGGGTGCACCACAATCTTTGCTTCCGGAAATTGTTGGCGCAATTGCAGCAGGCTGTCGCGACGGAATTCCACGTGCGCATAACAGTTTCCCTTCCACAAGGTCATCGGACGGCCGGTCTTCTCCATCACCCATTGACCGAGGTTCTCGTCCGGGACGAACAACAGGTCCTTGTCCCTGGGCGCGGCGTTGACGATTTTTTCCGCATTGCCGCTCGTCACGATCACATCGCACAACGCCTTCACCGCCGCGCTGCAATTGATGTAGGCGATCGTCCAGAAATTTGGGTTGGTCCGCTGCAACTCCGCCAGTTTGTCCGCGGGGCAGCTTTCCTCCAGCGAACAGCCGGCATCCTTGTCGGGCAGCACGACAATTTTGTTCGGGTTCAAAATCTTCGCGGTCTCGGCCATGAAATGAACCCCGCAAAACACAATCACATCCGCATCGGTCTTCGCCGCCTGCTGGGAGAGACCAAGGGAATCACCGACGAAATCCGCGACGTCCTGGATCTCCGGGACCTGGTAATTGTGGGCGAGAATCACGGCGTTCAGTTTGCGCTTGAGATCGAGAATCTCCTGCTGCAACGGTTGCGCCTGGGCGGGAGGCATCGGTTTGCGAAGCTGCAATGCTTCCCTGAGTTGATCCCTTTGTTGTCCCGCGAGAACGGTATCCATCACGCGCAAAAACTAATGCTGCCCGCAGAACAGGTCAATGGAACTCACGCGCGTCGACTCACCGTTTCTCCGTTTCTCCGTTTCGCTCTCAGTTAGACCCTCCTGACGTCGGCAATTCCTACGAGGTTCATGGTGTTGGCCGCCGTTTTGCTTGCTGTGTCCCGCGGGTGCCATTAGCTTGCGCGCCGCACCACATGAGTGAAATCCTGGTCATTGGCCATCGAAATCCGGACACGGACTCCATTTGTTCCGCGATCGGATACGCCGAATTTAAACGCCGCACCGGCATGCCCGAAGCCGTGGCCGCCCGTTGTGGCGACACTAATGACCGGATCGATTTTGTCCTGAATACCTTTGGCGTGCCCGCGCCGAAGTTCGTGGCGGATGTTTCACCGAAGGTGTCGGATGTGATGCAACGCCGTATTCTCAGTGTCACTCCGGGCGCAACGGCGGCGGAGGCCTTGAAGCTGATGGACGACCGGAACATTCGCATCCTGCCGGTGCTGGACGAAGGACGCAAATGTCGCGGACTGCTTTCGCTTTTCAAATTGAGCAAGTTTCTTTTCCCCGCCGCCAACCGGCTCGTGGATTCGCGCCGGGTGCTGTCCTCGCTGACCAACCTCGCACAGACGCTGCACGGTGAACTGCTCGTGGCGGTTGAACCCGATCGCGAGGAGGATCTGATCATGGTGATTGGCGCCATGAGCCCGGAGTCGTTTGCCGAACGGCTGGAGAAATTCCTGCGGGAGAAACTGGTGGTGGTGGTGGGCGACCGGCAGGACATTCAGGAGACCGCGATCAAGGAAGGCGTTCGTGTCATCATCATCACGGGTGGACTGAAGATGGAAAAGCGATTGATCGAAACCGCCAAACGAAAGCAGGTCAGCTTGATTTCATCGCCCCACGACACGGCGACGACGGCGGCGTTGTGTCGCGCGGCCGTGGCGGTGCGGCACGTGTTGAATGAGGAGTTCATGAGTTTTCGCGAACACACGCCGCTCGGTGTGGTTCGGGAGGAGGCGACCTCCTCCGGTTACCAGATCTTTCCCGTGCTCGATTCCGCGGGGCAGACCGTGGGCATTCTCTCCAAAACCGATTTTCTCAAAACGGTTACGCGGAAGTTGATTCTGGTCGATCACAACGAACTGTCGCAGGCCGTGCAGGGCGCGGACGAGGTGGAGATCATTGAGATTATCGACCATCACCGCATCGGCGCGCTGACGACGCAGCAGCCGATTCTGTTTCGCAATGAGCCGGTGGGATCGACGAGCACGATTGTGGCCGACTGTTTCTTCCGGTTTGGCGTGGATCTGCCGGGGCCGATTGCGGGGCTGTTGCTGGCCGGGGTGGTTTCCGACACGTTGAATCTCACGTCGCCGACCAGCACGCTGCGCGACTCGGAGGTGTTGAAGCGGCTCGAACAGCTGGCGCAGGTCAACGCGCGCGAGTTCACGGAGAAGCTGTTCGCCTCCGGTTCGCTGCTCACCCTCAAATCCGCGCCGCAGGCGATTACCACGGACTGCAAGGAGTATCGCGAAGATGGCGCGAAGTTCAGCGTGGCGCAGATAGAAGAGATCGGGTTCGACCAGTTCTGGAAGCGGAAGGACGAACTGCTCGAGGCCCTGGAAAAATACCGCGCCCGCCGCGCCTATCATTTCTCGGCGTTGTTGATTACCGACGTGACGACCCAAAGCTCGCTGCTGCTGGTGGTGGGCGATGAGGATTTCGTCAAGCGGATCGATTATCCGCGCGTCGAGCCGGGCATTTTCGAACTGCGCGATGTGGTTTCGCGGAAGAAGCAACTGCTGCCTTATCTGACCCACTGCCTGCGGCGGGTGACTCCGACGACGGCGAAATAGAGTGTAGCCACCGACGTGAGGAGGTGGAATCGTGCGCGCCAAACCAATCCGCCTCCTCACGTCGGCAGCTACGACTTCCGATGCTTCGCCATGAATCCGGGTTCGGTTCCGGCGAGGTCCGCACGCCGCTGGCCGGCCAGGAGCCGGCCGTAAACCAGGGTGTCGTGGTACATCATCTCGAGCCGTTTGCGAAAAACATCGCTGATGATCTGGCCATCCTTGATGTCGCTGTCCGCAAACGAGACCCCGTAGGGCAGCGTCCAGGCGTAGCATTGCCGGGCAACGGTCCGCAATTGGTCGATGACGGTGAGTCCCTTCTCGTGCGAGGCCACGATCGGCACAAACAACTTTCCCGCGAACTCATGCCAGAAGTGATCCAAAAAATTCTTGAGCGTGCTGCTGATGCTGCCGTGGTAATCCGGCGTGCCGAGCAGGAGAACGTCGGCGCGATCGATGCGTGCCTGAAGGGCTTTGAATCCGGGAGCCGAGTAGGCGGTGTCCGGACTATAGAGCGGCAACGCTTCAGCCTGCAGATCGAGGATGTCGACGTCGCAATCGCTGGCGGAAAATTTTTCGGCAAGGTGATTGATGGCGATCCGGGTGACCGAGTTTTGTCGGGGGCTGCCGGCGACGGCGAGCACTTGCAGTTTTAGATCGGGCATGCGGTGAGGATAGGGCCGGAGGGGGGAAATGTCGAACGAGGAGCGCGTAGCGGCGGGCATCCTGCCGGCCGTAGAGCCGGGGCTTCCAGCCCGGCGGAGAAACGTGTTCCTGGGCGAGCGGCCGGCACGTTCATCGCGGTAGATTGCATCGTGGTTCTTTTCGGGCGGCAGGATGCCGGCCCTCAACGTCAGGCTGGAAGCCCGACGCCACGTCGGTCTATTGATGCCAGCCAAAAATCTGGAGAACCTTCACCAGTCCGTAGGCCACCAGGCCACTGGCGGGAATGGTCAGAATCCAGGCCCAAAGGATCCGCTCAACGACACTCATTTTGAGGGCGTTAAAAGATTTGGCGCAGCCGACGCCCATGATGGAGGTGGTGATGGCGTGGGTGGTGGAGACGGGCATACCGAAGTGGGCCGCCGCGGCGAGGACGGTTGCTCCGGTGGCTTCGGCGGCGAATCCGTGGACGGGTTGGAGCCGGACCATTTTATGGCCGAGGGTTTTAATGATGCGCCATCCGCCGGCCGCGGTGCCGGCGCACATGGTGAGCGCGCAAATCACCTTGATCCAGAGCGCGATGTCGACGCTTTTGCCAGCCGCCGGAGTGGGCGTATGAAGAAAGGAAAGCCAGGGAGGCAGATTCTCGAACGTGCCGGCGACGGTAGCGCTCAGCAGTGCGAGTGCGATAATGCCCATCGTCTTCTGGGCGTCGTTGGTTCCGTGGCTGAAGCCCATGTAGGCGGCGCTGAATAACTGGAGTTTTCCAAAAACGCGGTTCACGGTCGCCGGCCGCCAGTTCCGCAGCACAAAATAAAGAATTCCCATGACCAGGAAACCGACCACGAAGCCGGCGATGGGCGAGGAAATCATGGGCACGACGACTTTCCAAAGCAGTCCCTTGCCGAGCCACCAGTGTTCGCTGCTCGGTTCCGACCAGATCAGGGCGCGCCAGTTGTTCCCGGCGGCGGCAAAGGCGGCGCCGCACAATCCGCCGATGAGCGCATGGCTCGAGCTGGAGGGGAGGCCGAACCACCACGTCAGAAGATTCCACGCGATTCCGCCCAGCAGCGCGCAAATGATCACGGCCGAGGTGAGGGTGACGACTTTGGAGTCAACGAGACCGGAGGAGATGGTTTTGGCGACGGCGGTGCCCCAGAGTGCGCCCAACAAATTGGTGACTGCCGCCAACATCACCGCCTGGCGGGGCGTCAGCACTTTGGTGGCAACGACCGTGGCGATGGAATTGGCCGTGTCATGAAAGCCATTGATGTATTCGAAGATCAGCGCTACCAGGATGACGGTGAATATGAGTAGCATGTGCGTCAGGAATTTTTCAGCACGATATGCATCACCACATTTCCTGCGTCCCGGCACCGGTCGATCACCTTTTCCATCAGTTCGTAGAGATCGCGAATCACAATGGCCTTAAGCGCATCATGGCGGCCGCTGTAAAGATCCTTCAGCAAGTCGAGCATCAGTTTGTCCGCCTCGCCTTCGATGTATTGAAGCTTGTCGTTCAGTTCCTTCAACTTCTCCAGATGCTTCATGTCTCGCAGCTGCTGGACCATGGTCAGAATGACCGCGGTGGAGGTCTCCATCATTTCCGCCTGGCGCGCAAAATCCACGCCCTCCAGCATCGAGGAGGCAAGTAACAGCCGCTCCGCAAACTTTTCGGCGGTCTTCGGAATCTTGCGCAGCGCGAGTGACAGAGCCTCGATGTCTTCGCGATCCAGGCCGGTCACGAAGGTCCTGACCAGTTCCTCGCTGATTTGCTCGGCGATTTTCTTTTCCTTACGTCGGGCGAGGACGAGATCGTCCAGACTTCGCGTGTCGCGGGGTGATTTAATGAGCTGGATGACCAGCCGGACACTTTCGTGAGCTTCCGCCGCGGCCTGTTCCAGTAATCCGTAAAACTTGTCGCCTTTGCCCAGAAGTTGTTGGAGCGAAAACATAGTGCGCCATATCTACCCGGAGGAGGATGGGCGCACCAGAAAATTGTGGGAAGGTCGAACTCCGATTCGGCGCGAGGGCAGAGGTTGCACACCGATTCAGAGATCGGCGCTCCCGCACCGGATCAAACAGCCGCGGCCGCGCACATTTCGCGGCACCATGCCTGCACCTGGCTCCGGATCAGGTCGCGAACTTCCCGCGTCTTCGCCAGTCGCTCGGCCGGCGACCCCGGAAAGCTGGAAGGATCGGGAAAGCCCCAGTGCAGCCGAATGGTTCCGCCGGGAAACACCGGGCAACGTTCCGCGCTCGTCTCATCGCAAACCGTGATCACATAGGTGAACGAAATGCCCGACGTCATCATGTCGGCCACCGACTTGGTGCGATTGCCGGAAATATCGATGCCGATTTCCCGCATCGCTTCGACCACGATGGGATTTAATTTGCCGGGTTCGATGCCGGCGCTGTGGACTTCGAATTCGTGCGCGCAGGACTTCTTCAAAAACGCCTCGGCCATTTGGCTGCGGGCGCTGTTGTGAATGCAGACGAACAGGACTTGTTTCTTCATGCGGGTGAATTATTGAGCTGTTCCGGCGCAGCAACCGGCGGAGGTTTGACTTTCCCGAAAGTTGAATCGGAGGGGATTGAGTTCCGATTTGGGCGAAGCCGGCGGTTTGCACCGGTCCTTCGCGAGGCAATCGGTGTGCCGGGTCGTTAGCTGGAGGATCAGTTCATCGCCTGCGCGCTCGATTGAGTTCAAGGGGAATTGCGAGATCACGCCGAGTTCATACTCCACGTCCACCTCCAGGTCCGTGGATTCAAGGAGCGGACCTGCCTGCTCAAGAATGCGGGAAAGCTTTGCTGCGGTGAGCCGGTGATCGACATCATCGGAATGCCAGATCTGCAGCCGGCAAAACGAATCGTTCCGCCGGGTGCCGCCGCAATCGATGAATCGTTTGTCGATACGAGCGACTTCGGTGACGTGCGCGTGAGCGGGAATCCATTCCGCCGAGGGCAGCTGGAAACGGACGGTGGCCGGCGGGTTTCCCTTCAGTTCGTTGATCAGTTCAGTGAGTTTCATAAGAGTCGGCGGCAGTTTCCGCGGGTTTCGAGTTTCGATTGTACCAGGCGCGCGAGTGGTTGCACACGTTGCAGACCGAGAGCATGACGGGGACTTCCACCAGGACGCCGACCACCGTGGCCAGCGCGGCCGGGGAATCCGGGCCGAACAGGGTGATGGCAACCGCGACCGCCAGTTCGAAAAAATTGCTGGCGCCAATCAGCGAACCCGGCGCGGCAATGCTGTGTTCCACTCGCCATCGCCGCATCAGGAGATAAGTCAGGCCGGAATTGAAATAGACCTGGATCACGATGGGCACGGCCAGGAGCCCGACGGCCAGCCAGCGATGCAACAGGTTGTTTGCCTGGAAGGCGAAGATCAGCACCAGGGTTAAGAGCAGGGCGCTGATCATGACCGGATGAAAGGTTGCCAGAAACTTCTGCTCGAACCACTCCTGGCCGTGAGACTTCAACAAAAGCGTTCGAGTGAGCCACCCGGCGGCGAGGGGGATGACGATGAACACCACCACCGAGGTGATGAGAACTTTCGCCGGCACCGTGACCTCGGCCACGCCACAGAGGAACATGACGATGGGCGCAAATGCGATCAGCATGATGAGATCGTTGACCGCCACCTGGACCAGGGTGTAGGCGGGATCGCCGTCGGTGAGATACGACCAGACAAACACCATGGCGGTGCATGGAGCCGCGGCGAGAATGATCAGTCCGGCGGTGTAGCTCTTCGCGGTGGCCGGATCGATCCAGGGCGCAAAGACGTGTTGCAGGAAAATCCAGGCCAGCAAGGCCATGCTGAACGGCTTGACGATCCAGTTCACCAGGAGCGTGACCAGGAGGCCTTTCGGCTTGCGGGCGATGCCGAAGATGGCCGTGAAATCGACCTTCAGCATCATGGGATAGATCATCAGCCAAAGCAGCACGCTGATCGGAATGTTCACCTGTGATCCCTGCCCGAACTCCATCTTGCTTAATCGCGCGGTGAGATCCGGGAAGGCTTTCCCGAACGCGAGGCCGACCGCCATGCAAAGGAAGACCCAGACGGACAGATAGCGTTCGAAAAACGCGAGGCGTTTGGGAGGGGGATTGGCGGCGGGCGAACTCATGAGCGGGTCAGCATCTTTGTCTTCGGCAAATCTCGGACAGGTCGGTTTGCCGGATCTTTTTCAGCTGCCTGGTATCGTTGAGGGCTTCGTCCGCGCGGCTCAGCGATTTGTCCACCCAATCGATGGCTTCCCGCACCGCCACCGGGGCGGAGTCGTCCGCCCGGCGGTAATAAACCCAGCGCTCGGCTTTGCGGGACTGGATCATGCCGGCGTGGTGAAGAATCGAAAGATGCTTGGAGACGGTGGAGGGGGCAAAGCCAAACAGCTCGGTGATCTGACAAACACAAAGCTCGCCGCGCCGCAACGCCAGGAGAATGCGCACCCGATTCGGGTCGGAAAGCGCCTTGGTGATGGCCATGAATTCACGCATGACAATACATTTCGCCAAACAACGAAATGAATATGGCCGCGGGATCTTGCGGGCGCAAGGTTTTTGTTGGGCGAAGTGTTTGGGGTGAAGTCCGGCTGAGGCGGGGACCAGGGAATAAGTGCCGGGCCTTGTCACGGAATCGTAACGGGAATGCCCTTGGCCTGTAATCTGACGGTTTCAGAATTGCCACATGATTCTGATGCGAGTGCTGTTGTTGCCTGTCCTGCTGCTGGCAGGAGCGCTTTCGATTCGCGCCCAATCCTCCCTTGAGGAAACCCGGTCCACCCTGGAGAAATGGGTGGAGACCCGCCAGCTCATTTCCCGATCGCGAACCGATTGGCAGTCCGACAAGGATCTGCTCGAGCAGACGGCGGCGCTCTACGAGCGCGAATTGAAATCGCTCGACGACCAGATGTCGAAGACCTCGACGAACAATACCCAGGTCGCCCGGGAGATGGCCGAAGCCGAGGCTTTAAAGCAGTCGTCGCGCGACACCCTGGAGCACGTCCGGCAGTTCGCCGCCGGATTTGAAGCCAGCGTTCGGGAGCAGGCGTCCAAATTGCCCGCGCCGCTGCAGGAACTCATCAAGCCGCAACTGGCCAAAATGCCGGCCGATCCGGCCAACACGAAGATGCTCGCCGCGGAGCGCATCCAGGTTTTGGTGGGGGTGCTCAATGAACTCGACAAGTTCAACAACGCGGTCAACGTCTTCAGCGAAAAGCGGCGCAATGAAAAAGGGGAGGAGGTTTCCGTGCAGACACTCTATGTCGGACTCGGCGCGGCTTACTTCGTCAATGACACGGCGGACTTCGCGGGCGTCGGGCATCCGGCCAACGATGGCTGGCAGTGGGCGAACCAGCCGGAACTGGCTTCGAGGATTCAGGAGTCCATCAAGATATACCGCAACGAACGCACGGCGCATTTCATGCCGCTGCCGGTCACGATCCAATGAGCCACTCTCCTTCCATTCTTCCTTTCATGCGAAATCTCCGCCTCCTGACGTCGGCAGCTGCCATCGCACTGTTCGCTCTTCCCACGATCGGCCTGGCCCAGACACCGGAAGAACTGCATTCGAAAGCGGCCGCAGATTTGCAGGCGTCAACAACGGAACTCTCGGCGGTGCGCGCCGAGATCGAAGCGGAACGGCTGCCGCTGGCGCGAAAGGTCTCGGAACTCGAACAGCAACTGGTCAATCGCCGCAACGAGCTCGCGAAGGTGCAGCGCTTCCAGGAAAACCAGCTGGTGGAACTGAACGCGCTCAAAGCGGAGGCGAAGCGATCGGCGGACGAAGTGAAGTATGTGGATTCATTGCTGACCGAATACGCCCGCGCCTTTCGTTCCCGGCTCAGCTTCGCGGAGGAGTCGCGCTATGCAAAGCTGCTGGACGCGGGCGACCAGGCGGCGGCCTCCGCGGATCTGTCCGGTCCGGAGAAGTTTGCCCAACGATCCCAACTGCTCACCGGTGCGCTGCAGCGGGTGCAGAGCGCGCAGGGCGGTGAAACCTTCGAGGGCGCCGCGCTGGATCGAAAGGGCCTGGTGCAAAAGGGGCGGATCGTCATGGTCGGACCGGTGGCCATTTTCGCGGCTGACACCGGCAATGCGGCCGGGTTATTGCAGCAGGAGTTGAACAAGGCGGATCCAACCATTGCCGCGCTCGATCCGAAACTGGCGGAGAGCTGCCGAAAACTGGTCGCGTCCGGCAACGGCGAGTTATTGCTCGATCCGACGCTGGGCAACGCCTTCAAGCTGTCGGCGATTCACAAGAGTCTCTTCGAACAGCTGAAGGACGGCGGCATCATCATGATCCCGCTGATCGGCCTGGGCCTGTCGGGCGTGGTGCTGGCGCTTTTCAAGTGGTGGCAATTCCTTCAGGTCCGGCTGGCGACCGAAAGTGATCTGCAAAAAATCCTGGGCTTCCTGGAAACCCGCGAGCTTGATCAGGCGCTGAAACACGCGCGCAGCATTCCCGGCATCGTCGGCGAAATGCTGGCCACCGCGGTGGAACATTCCGACGAGAAGAAGGAATACATCGAGGAGATCCTTTACGAAAAGATGCTGGGCGCCCGCACCCGGCTGGAGCGCGGGCTTCCGTTCCTGGCGCTGGCGGCGACGACGGGTCCGTTGATGGGATTGCTGGGCACGGTGACCGGCATGATTGCGACCTTCAAGATTATTTCCGGTTTTGGCGGCGGCGATCCGAAGATGCTGGCCGCGGGTATTTCCGAGGCGTTGGTTTGCACCGCCACCGGCATGGGCGTGGCGATCCCCGCGCTTTTGTTTCACGCCTTTCTGAGCCGCCGGGCCAAGGGGATCATTGGCAGCATGGAGCAGACGGCGGTTGGTTTTGTCAACGGCGTCCCCGATCCCGACGCCATTCCTTCCCGCAACCATCAACCCGCTACCGCGCGAGATTATGAATCAAGCATTTCATGAAATGTGGCACACGTGGTCCCAGGGCGGACCGGTGATGATGGCCATGGCCCTGCTGGCCGTGGTCAGTTATGCAACCGCGATCCACCTGCTGATGTCGCTGCAGTATCGCGGCCTGACCCGCGCTTCGGATGTGACCGTGCGCGGCTGGGTGGCCCGGCCGGAAGCGGCGCCGAAACGCATTCGCGAACTGATCCGCTACACCCAGGACGACGTTCATTCGCTGCGTGACATCGAGGGACGGTTCCGGGAAGTGGAAGCGACCCAGGTGACCGACGCCGACCGGCGCGTGACGTTTCTGAATGTGCTGGTCATCTCGGCGCCCTTGTTTGGTTTGCTGGGAACCGTGCTGGGCATGTTGCTCACCTTCCGGGCAATCGGGGTGGGCGGCAGTTCCACTTCGGAAATCATTGCCAAGGGCATCAGCGAAGCACTGGTGGCCACGCAGACCGGCATGATGGTGGCCATTCCCGGACTGGTGATGGCGATGATTGCAAAACGTCGACGCCATGAATACGTCGCGTTCCTCGCCCGCCTCGAAGGAATTACGCTGCGCCACTTCCGTCCGCAATTCGCCGGCATGACCCGAATCTATCGGCGCGACGAAGTCACACCGGTGGAAACGAAATTGCCCGTGGCGGAACCGTTGCCCGCATGAAACTGCGTCGCTCACTTTCGCAGCCGGAAGAGCCGATCGAGCTGAACCTGATTCCGCTCATCGACATCATCATGTTCCTGCTGATCTTTTTTGTGTCGACCACCAGCTTCATGGAGGAGCCGGGGTTGCTCGTGGACAAGCCCGCGGCGGCCCGCGGCGGTCAATCGGAAAAGACCACCATTGTCTTTGCGGTGACGGGCGACGGTCGGATTACGTTTGAGGGAAAGGACGTGGGGTTGAACGGCGTGCGGCCCACGGTGAAGCGAATCTGTGCGAAGGAACCACTGCCCGTCGTGATTCAGACCCAGGAGCACGCCCGTTCCGGGATCATGGTCCGCGTCATCGATGAAGCGATCCTGGGCGGGGCGAAGGACGTCAGTCTGGCCGCCGAGCGCGGCGAACAAACCCTGTGACGAGTGACCGATGAGATTTCGCCGCACACTGGAAGAACCCGAGGAACCGATCGAGCTGAACCTGATTCCGCTCATCGACATCATCATGTTCCTGCTGATCTTTTTTGTATCGACGACCAGTTTCATCGAGGAGCCGGGCGTGCCGGTGAACAAGACCACCGCGGTGAGCGCGCAGTTGCTCGACAAGAACAGCATCATTTTCGCGGTGACGCCCGATGGAAAGATTGCGTACGGCGGGAAGGAAATTGGTTTGGGCGGCGTGCGGCCGACGGTCAAGCGGCTCTGCACGAAAGAACCCTTGCCGGTGGTGATTCAGGCCGACGACAACGCGAGTTCGGGCACGGTGATCCGGGTCATCGATGAGGCCAAACTGGGCGGCGCCCGGAATGTTCATGTGGCGACGCAGAAAAGCTGATTCCGATCCCGATGCGAAAAGTTTACCAGCACGAAAAGAGCCGCACGGGCCTGGCGCTGGCCGTGTTCTTTGCGGTGGGATTCACCGCTCTCCTGTTCGGCTTCATTCCCTTCGCCCACCGGGTGAACCGGCCGCAACGCACGCTCGACCTGGTGAAGACGAGCGCCACCGATCTGCCCCCGCCGAAGGAAGAGGAAAAACCTCCGCCGCCGGTCGAGGAGGAGAAACCGCCGGAAAAAACGCCCGAGCCCCAGCTGGCGGAAACGCAGCCACAGATTCCGCTGAGCGCCGACCTGGAGGTGGCGCTGGGATCAGGTGGAGCGATGGCCGGGTTTGGCGACATCCGTTCGCTCACTGCGGCGCAGACGATCCAGGATGAAACGTTCGACGTATCCGAACTGGAAAAACGTCCGGAACCTGTTTCCCAGGCGGCGCCGGCCTACCCGGCGGAATTGCGCAAGGCAAAGATCGAAGGACTCGTCACGCTGGTGTTTGTTTTGAATGAGGACGGCCGCGTCGAGGAACCACGCGTGGAGAATTCGTCCCGCCCCGAATTTGAAAAGCCGGCACTCGAGGCCATCCGGAAGTGGCGATTTCGTCCGGGAGTGAAGGACGGCCAGGCCGTGCGGACTTATGTGCGGATTCCGATGCGATTCCGCGTTGCCTCCGGTTGAGATCCTTGAGCCTGAATCAGAACACAGACCCATGAACCACCCCAACATTCCATTGGCAAAGACCGGCACCGTATTCAGTCTCGCCGTCTTCTTCTGTCTGCCGGTCATCGCGGCCGAACCGGTGTTCGTCGACGTTCCGCTCACCAACTCCGGGCCGGTCGTTGCCTTGCCGCGCGAACTGATGACCAATGCGGCGCCGGTTCAGAAAGCCACCGGCAGGAAGGCCAAGGCCGCCGCCTCCGGGGACACTTTCGCCCCGCTGCCGGCGGATCACGAACTGGCATCGATCTGGAACGATCCGGATTTTGCGCGCCGCCTGATCGGGAGTTACGGCTTCGCCTCCGACGCGGAACCGCGAATGAGTCCGGAAGAGCAGGTGGTCTATCGGGAGAAGGTGGTGCCGCTGCTGCGGGACGATCCCAAAAAGGCGGCGTCGGTTCTGGAAGGATTGGTGAAACCAAACGCCAGCGCGGTCTTTGATTTCACGCTCGGCAATCTGCACTTCCAGAACGAAGACCTTACCAACGCGGTGAAGTACTTCGAAGCCGCCGTGGCCAAGTTTCCGGATTATCGCCGCGCCCAGAAGAACCTGGCGTTCGCGCTGGTGCGTTCGGGCAAGTATGAACCGGCCATCAAGCCGTTGACCCGCACGATTGCCCTGGGGGGCGCCGACGGGAAAGTGCTCGGCCTGCTGGGCTTCGCGTACGTGAATCAGGGTCGTTACGCCTCCGCCGAAGCCGCCTATGGCCAGGCGCTCGTGTTCGAACCGGACAATGTCGATTTCAAACTCGGCGCGGTGAAGTGTGCGATCGCGACGGCCAATTACGATCACGCCCTCGCCCTGCTCGATGAGCTGGTGAAACGATATCCCGAACGGGAAAACCTCTGGACACTGCAGGCCAACGTCTACATCCAGAAGGAGCAGCCCGCGAAGGCGGCGATCAGCCTCGAGATGTTGCGGCGACTCGGCCGCGCGACGCCCCAGAATTTATTTCTGCTGGGCGATCTCTACATGGCGCAGGAGGCGCGGGATCTTGCGTTGCGGGCCTACCTGGACGCGATCGACCGGGATAATGGACAAAACATTGCCAAGGCATTGCGTCCCGCACAAATCCTGGTCAGCCGCGGCGCCTGGGACGAATCGCGGCAATTGTTTTCCAAAATCCACGCCGCCGGCAGCGCGTTGAGTCCGGCGGATGAACTCAAGCTGTTGAAACTGGAGTCCAAGGTGTCGATGTCGACGGGCGCGGGCGAGGAGGCGATCAAAGTGCTGGAGCAGATCATCGAGCGCAATCCGCTCGATGGCGAAGCGCTTTTGCTCGCCGGGGATTACTACGCAAGAAATGATCAGCGTGAGAAGGCGGAATTCCGATACGACACCGCGGCCAGGCTTCAGGGGTATGAGGCGGATGCTTTCGTGAAGCATGCGCAGTTGCTGGTGCAGACCCAGAAGTATCCGCAGGCTGTGGAGCTTTTGCACAAGGCCCAGAAGGTGAAACCGCGGGACAACGTTCAGCGGTATCTGGAAAAGGTGGAGCAGATGGCGCGAGTGGGACGTTCCTGAGCGGCGGACAATCACCCTCAACGCCACTCATGCTTCCCCCAACAGCATCCACCGGCACGCAGTGTAACCTGCGATTCGCTCGTAGCAGCCGATGTCAGGAGGCTCTAAATAAAAGGGCGGGGCGGATGTGCATCGTTGAGAGTCTGAGCCTCCTGACGTCGGCTGCTACAAAGTGGAGGGCGTTGCTGCTCTTCGCCTTCTTGTCCGCTGCCTTGCTGAATGGTTCGCCTCTTGCCGCCCAGGAAAGTGTCGGCACCGTCTCCGGCGTGGTGGTCAGTGCCTGGGACGGTACCGCTCTGTCATCAGTGGCAGTGACCGTTCGTGGAACCACGCTGGCAACCCAGACGGGAGCCGACGGCCGTTACGAATTGAAGAATGTTCCCACCGGCGATCAGACGTTGCGGTTTTCCAAATCCGGGTACGCCGGCGCCGTGGTCACTGACGTCCGAGTGCTCGCGGGACAGGATACGGTCGTGAACGGCAACCTGCGGCCGGAGTATTACGACCTGGAAGAGTACGAGATCACCGCCGAGGAGTTCACCGAACAGACGGAAAAAATTCTGATTGAACGCCAGCAGGCCAGTTCGATGATGGATTCGATCGGCTCGGAACAGTTTTCCAAACTGGGCGCGAGCGATGCCGGGGCGATCATGTCGAAAGTGACGGGAGTTTCCGTCATCGGCGGCAAATACGCGGTGGTGCGCGGCCTTTCCGATCGTTACACGCGGACCCTGCTCAACGGCCTGGACGTGCCGAGTGCCGATCCCTACCGCATGTCACCCCAGCTGGATTTGTTTCCCTCCGCCATGATCGACCGGATCAACGTCAGCAAAACGTTCACGCCCGACCAGCCGGGCAGCACCGGCGGCGGAGCGATCGACATCGTGACGAAGTCGTATCCGGAGAAGCCGTTTGTCAAAGCGACCGTGGGGACTTCCTACAATGAGAACTCGAATTTGAAGAAGGATTTTTTGGCGGCGCCGGAAAGTTCGATGGGCATGTTCGCCTTGCCGTCGGGTCCGAAACCGCTCGATCCGACGTTGTTTGGTTTGACCCAGGCACCCACGCGGCCCGGGCCGGCGGGCACGCGCGAAACGGCGGCGACGGCGGCCACCCGCCGGCAACAGGCCGACGCGGTCACCGGCTTGCTGCAGAATCTGGGCACGGCGAATTTCGCCGGCGTGTCGCGGAGTTCGCCGTTGAATTCGAGTCTGGTCGCCTCGGCCGGCGAAACCATTCCCGTGTTCGAACATAATCTGGGCATGTTCGGCGGCCTTAACTACGGCCGCAATTTCAAGATGATCGAGGATGGGGTGGTGAATCGATATAACCCCAATGGTTCCCCCAAACGGCTGGGAACGGAAAGCCGCGGCAACATCGTCACGGAATATGGCGCCAACGTAAATCTGGGATACGATCTCTCCGAGTACGCGCAGTTCGGATTCAATTTCATGCTGGCCAACAGCGTCGATGAAGAAGCCCGTCACGGGACGTTTCCATTCAATGAGGGGCAGGAGGAAACGCTCGAACGCTGGCAGGTTCATTTCACCGAGCGGCAGATCCTGAATTACCAGATTCATGGCCACCATGACCTGCCGTTTTTGGCGGAATCCAAATTCGACTGGGTGGTTTCGCTGGCGAACACCACCCAGAATGAACCGGACCAGCGGTTCATGAATTATTTTGTCGACCCGGAAGGCCGCGCAACTTTTGGCGATGCGTCGATCCCTTTTCCGCAATACCCCGCGCGATACTTTCGCGACATTGAAGAGGATAGTCTGAATTACCGGCTCGACTGGACTTTGCCGCTGTCCTTCATGGAGGAGGACAGCAAAGTCAAAGCCGGTTATTTCAGCAGCAGCACGGATCGAACCTTCCAGGAGCAGTATTTCGCCTACGACCTGTCCACCGGCTTTGATCCCAACGATCCCAATACCTATTTGAACAACCCGGCCTACCTCCAGTACGTCGCCACGCACATCGGGAATACCCCCGCCGGAGTGGGACGCACCAACTATTCGTTCTCCCGATTTGTGCGGGATACCTTTTCCCATCCCTACACGGCATCGCTGGATATTCACGCCGGCTATTTGATGGGCGACATCGGGGTGTTGCCCTGGTTGAGACTGATTGGCGGGGCGCGGGTGGAGACGACCTTGTTGAAACTCGACGCCGGTTCATCCGGCGTGGCGGACATCGATCAGGTCGACATCCTCCCGGCGGCCAGTGCCGTCATCACCTTGTGGACGAATCTGAATCTTCGCCTGGGTTACGGTCAAACCGTGGCGCGTCCAAGCTTCCGGGAGTTGTCTCCCTATGACAGCTACGAATCGGAATTGGGCCTGGTGCTGCGCGGCAATCCCAACCTGGAGATGGCGGCCATTCAAAGTTACGACGCGCGCGTGGAATGGTATCCCAAACCCGGGAACCTGCTCAGTGCCGGATTCTTCTACAAGGAAGTGGAGCGCCCGATCGAGTGGATCAGTGTGTCGGTGGACGACGAATTGATTCAACCGATCAACCGTGACAACAAACCCGCCACGTTGATGGGCGTGGAATTTGAAGGACGGCAATCGCTTGATTTCATCACCAGCCAGCTCAAGGGCCTTACCCTCGGGGCCAACGTGACGCTGATCAAATCCGTCGCGACGCTGACCGATGTTGAACTGGCCAACAAGCGAACCGTTGATCCCAACACGCCGGCGACCCGTCCGCTCTTCGATCAATCTCCCTACATCATCAACCTGGAACTGAACTATGAGCATCCGACCTTGGGGACGGCTTTTGTGCTGGGCGCCAATTTGACCGGCGAACGGCTGGTGCTGGTGAGAACCAAAGGTCCGGATGTTTATGAGCATCCTCCCGTCACCCTGGATGCGGCCATCAGCCAGAAATTCTGGAAACATTGGACGGTCCGTTTCGGCGTGAGAAACATTTTGGATTCGGAGTTTCGGCAGACGTACGGCGCCAGCGAGAACGGCAATGTTTTTCAAAGTTACACCCGCGGCCGGACCTTCGGGGTGAATGTGACCGCCGAGTTTTGAGTTGTCGTGGCGGGTAACGTTCCGTGGGAAGTCACGGCTTCGTCACATTCCCGACATTTGTTTGCAATCCCTCCTGCCTAGAGTCCAGCGACTAAACCCAAATTCGACTCAATACGAACTATGATAAACCAAACCTTGCAGAAACTCCTTTGTGCTTCGGCATTCTGCATTGGTCTTGCGCTCACCCAAACAGCGCGAGCCGATGTCGTTTTGCCGCAAATCCTGACCGGGACCAACACGCTTTACCGAACGAATATCTACACCTTGAACGGCGGCGTCTTCGTGATGAGCAACTCCGTGTTGAACATCGAAGCGGGCACCGTGATCAAGGGACATAACCTGGGCGGCCAGGGCACGAACGTCGGCGCGCTTTACATCACCCGCGGCGCGAAGATTTATGCCGAAGGCACGCCGCACCATCCGATCATCTTCACGGCCGATGTGGATGACACTGCTGATCCGGGCGACATGGATATCTGGGGACCGAACGCCCGCGGGCATTGGGGCGGCGTGGTGCTGTTCGGCAGCGCCACGATCAACAGCGCGGTGAACAACACCGGCGATGTGGCCTCTCCGCGGTATGAAGCCTTCGAAGGCCTGGATCCGGATTTCACCCTGAACGGACAATATGTCTTCCGCTATGGCGGGAACGATGACAACGACAACTCGGGCGTGATGCGCTACGTCTCGATCCGCCACGGTGGAACGGTGCTGGCGCCGAACAAGGAACTCAACGGTCTGTCGTTCGCCGCCGTGGGCCGCGGCACGACGATCGAGTTCATCGAGTCCTACTGTGCCGCGGATGACGGGTTTGAGTTTTTCGGCGGAACGGTGAACACGAAGTACCTGGTGAGCGCGTTCAACGACGACGACAGTTTCGACACGGACATGGGCTACAGCGGAACGAACCAGTTCTGGTTTGCGATCCAGGCGCCGGACAAGCGGAACTACGGAATGGAGTTGAACAACCAGGTGAACGAACAACCGCAGGGCACGCAGCGCCTGCCGGCTTCGGATTTCAAGGTGTATAACCTGACGCTGATCGGAGCGGGAGCGCTGGATACGACGACGCCCAATGGCGGTGAAGACGCGGGCATCACGTTGCGACCGTGGGTGGGGCCGAAGATCTACAATGCGATCATCACGGACTTCAACGGCCGGGGCATCCTGCTGGACACCCAGGGCGGGATCACGGCGACGCAAGCGGTGACCGGCGGCTTTGCGCAGTTGCACAACACGATCTGGTGGGACTTCACGACCGGATCGGGCAATGGGATCATCAGCAACACGGCGACGAACCTGGCGCGGAACACGGTGGCGACGAACTATTGGACGGACCTGAGCCTGAGCAACCAGATCGTGAATCCATTGATCACGAGCATCAGCCGCACAAACGTCGGAGCCTTCCTCGATCCCCGTCCGCAAACGGGCAGCCCGGCCTATGCGAGTGCCGCCGCGACACCGGACGACGGCTTCCTGACACCGGTCAACTATCAGGGCGCATTTGGCTCCAACGATCTGTGGATTGCGCATTGGACCGCGCTCTGGGAGTACGGAATTGTTCAACACGACGCGGAGAACGCGGTGACGGTCAATCAGATTCTCACTGGAACGAACACCTGGTATCGCACGAATGTTTACATGTTGAGCGGCGGTGTGTTCGTGATGAGCAATGCGGTGTTGAACATCGAAGCGGGCACCGTGATCAAGGGACACAACCTGGGCGGCCAGGGCACGAACGTCGGCGCGCTTTACATCACTCGCGGCGCGAAGATTTATGCCGAAGGCACGCCGCAGAATCCGATCATCTTCACGGCGGACATCGACGACACGGAAGATCCGGGCGACATGGATATCTGGGGACCGAACGCGCGCGGGCATTGGGGCGGCGTGGTGCTGTTCGGCAGCGCTACGATCAACAGCGCGGTGAACAACACCGGTGATGTGGCCTCTCCGCGGTATGAAGCCTTCGAAGGCCTGGATCCGGATTTCACCCTGAACGGACAATATGTCTTCCGCTATGGCGGGAACGATGACAACGACAACTCGGGCGTGATGCGCTACGTCTCGATCCGCCACGGTGGAACGGTGCTGGCGCCGAACAAGGAACTCAACGGTCTGTCGTTCGCCGCCGTGGGCCGCGGCACGACGATCGAGTTCATCGAGTCCTACTGTGCCGCGGATGACGGGTTTGAGTTTTTCGGCGGAACGGTGAACACGAAGTACCTGGTGAGCGCGTTCAACGACGACGACAGTTTCGACACGGACATGGGCTACAGCGGAACGAACCAGTTCTGGTTTGCGATCCAGGCGCCGGACAAGCGGAACTACGGAATGGAGTTGAACAACCAGGTGAACGAACAACCGCAGGGCACGCAGCGCCTGCCGGCTTCGGATTTCAAGGTGTATAACCTGACGCTGATCGGAGCGGGAGCGCTGGATACGACGACGCCCAATGGCGGTGAAGACGCGGGCATCACGTTGCGACCGTGGGTGGGGCCGAAGATCTACAATGCGATCATCACGGACTTCAACGGCCGGGGCATCCTGCTGGACACCCAGGGCGGGATCACGGCGACGCAAGCGGTGACCGGCGGCTTTGCGCAGTTGCACAACACGATCTGGTGGGACTTCACGACCGGATCGGGCAATGGGATCATCAGCAACACGGCGACGAACCTGGCGCGGAACACGGTGGCGACGAACTATTGGACGGACCTGAGCCTGAGCAACCAGATCGTGAATCCATTGATCACGAGCATCAGCCGCACAAACGTCGGAGCCTTCCTCGATCCCCGTCCGCAAACGGGCAGCCCGGCGACGGCCGACTATGCGGCGACGCCTTCGGGTCTGACATCGGCCGGGTACCAGGGAGCTTTCGGATCGGGTCGCAACGGGTGGATCGCCGACTGGACCGCGTTGAGCGAATACTCGGTGGTGGGCGGAGCCGGCGGGGCAAATCCCTTCAAGCACGCGGCTCCCATCATTGTTCCGCCGCCGGCTGCACCGGTGGTTAGCATCCTTCGCAATGGCGGGAATGCCGACGTCAGTTTCGCCACGCAGAATGGCTACAGCTACCAGTTGGAGTCCGCTTCGCCGATTACGGGAACGTGGACCAACGTTGGGTCGCCGACGGCCGGCAACGGCGGCACGGTTACCCTCAGTCAGCCATTCACGAGCGACGTGCAATTCTTCCGAGTTCGCGCTCAGTAAACGCACTCATCACTAACGCGAGGGGAACCGGCAACGGTTCCCTTTTTGCTTTGGATCGTGCCGGGGAGTCATCTCCGCCATTCCGCCGGCAATGAATGACTTCATAACCACGAATCAATACCGCCAATCAATGCTTGTCGTCATTTTACCGCCGCAGCGGTTAGCTGAAACTCAGAATCGTTATTTTTCCAATAGATCAAAGACTTCGTCGAGTTGCTGCGGGTTACCAAAGGTATGCCCATTGGGTCCGGGAGTCAGTTGGATACTGGCGACGAGCGCGAACGCCTCCCGGCTTCTAACAAACTTCACGCTGTTGTCTGTAAACAGCAGCGTATAGCCTTTTTCTTTGAGATGCGCGAAGAGGAGCGGGTCGGGGTTCGTGATAACATCACAGGCAAACAATCTGTGGCCCTCGAAATCGGTTGTTTTCTGGTATCGGCGCATGAAATTTCCATCGCGAGCGTTTTGAGTGCGAGGGTTGTAAAAATAGCTGGACCGAACGATCGCTCCGCGATCAGCAGTCAACAAAGGGGAATACTGTTCTTCGGAAAGGGGCCCTGATACCAGACTGGGACAGAAATAGATTCTTCCATCCCCGACGTATTTGTCGGGGTACAGGTATCCAGCATTTTCAAAATGACAATCCGGAGGTTGCTCGGTGGCCTTCGCAATTTTCCATTGCGTGTGGCTTCCCGCGGAATCGGCCCATACATAACGACTGTAATGCGAGCCACTCATCAAGTTCATCCGGCCTTCCTGACGGTACGGCGCGTAGGCTCGGAAAGGCGGGAGGGTTGTGGAGTAGTCATCAGCGTAAAGCAACGAGCCCACTCCCATTTGCCGAAGATTATTAACGCAACGTGTTCGACGCGATTTTTCCTTTGCATTGGAAAGGGCGGGTAAGAGCAGGGCCGACAAAATTCCGATAATCGCCACGACCAACAGAAGCTCGATCAAGGTAAACCCTGTTTTTCTCTTCGGTCCGGCGTGGCAAATGCTAAAACTTGATTCCAAGAACCTCCGTTCAGTGCTCAAGATGAAATCCCCGCTCTCCATAGAAATTGGACGCAGGAAGCTTCTTACCTCCTGCGGCAAAGATCAAATCAATTCCAATTTCACCAGTCGATCTGAAATTGGAAAAGGTGTTGCATAATTCTTCTTTTTTGTTAGGTGTTCCCGGGGTTATTAAGAACCAAAAAGGGTATTCAATTGTGATCGGAGACACACCTCAAGAATGCAGTCGTTACGCCAAAGGATCGGGGATTTACGTGCATTCGCTAAAGTCGCCCAGAAGAGGAGTGTGTTTTTGTCAGTTCATTGATCTGATAACAGGAATATGAGGGAAGGGCTTGATGAAACAGCAAGCTGAGTCAACTGAAAGCACCAGTCACGAAACGCTTTGCCCCAGTAAATCGCTTCGAAAAGAATCCTCCAACCAAACTTTCCAGCACATTGGGATCCTAAGCTTAGAATTCCACGTGGACAAGTTGTCGCG
>JADMIO010996524.1_pt1 | contig 136696 bp, 121 predicted proteins | sample 8958161 | NCBI WGS metagenome assembly JADMIO01 (sample SAMN16585339, study PRJNA669376) | soil metagenome | isolation source: Crop rotation soil | place: USA: Cullars Rotation, Alabama | collected 2011
GACAACTTGTCCACGTGGAATTCTAAGCTTAGGATCCCAATGTGCTGGAAAGTATCGATTCACTAGAGGAGCCTAAAGATGGAAAAAGAACTCAAAGCAACAGCGGCGTCTGCTTCCGGCAGTTCAACCGAGGCGAAATGTCCCGTGGCTCACGGAGCACGCGCACGCAGCAATCGCGAGTGGTGGCCCAACCAACTGAACCTTCAGGGTCTGAACCAACATGCACCGAAATCTAACCCACTGGGGAAAGAGTTTGATTATGCGAAGGCGTTCAAAAGTCTCGACCTCAATGCGGTCATCAAGGATCTAAACGCTCTGATGACCGACTCGCAGGACTGGTGGCCAGCCGATTTCGGCCATTATGGCGGCCTGATGATTCGCCTGGCATGGCACAGCGCGGGCACCTACCGCGTCGCCGATGGCCGCGGCGGTGCTGGCGGCGGCCAACAGCGGTTCGCTCCTCTCAATAGCTGGCCTGATAACGTAAACCTCGATAAGGCGAGGCGCTTGCTTTGGCCCATCAAGCAGAAGTACGGGCAGAACCTTTCCTGGGCCGATCTGTTTATTCTCGCGGGCAACGTTGCCCTCGAGTCCATGGGGTTCAAGACGTTCGGCTTCGGCGGCGGGCGGGCGGATACCTGGGAGCCCGAAGAGCTTTACTGGGGTCCCGAAGGAACGTGGCTGGGCGACGAGCGCTACAGCGGCGAACGTCAATTGCAGAGCCCCCTCGGCGCGGTCCAAATGGGGCTCATCTACGTCAACCCGGAAGGGCCGAACGGCAAGCCCGACTTCATGGCAGCGGCCCACGACATCCGCGAAACCTTTGCGCGCATGGCCATGAATGACGAAGAGACCGTGGCGCTGATCGCCGGCGGCCATACTTTCGGGAAGACTCATGGAGCGGGGGACCCGTCGTTTCTAGGCCCGGAGCCCGAGGGCGGGCAGCTCGAGGATCAAGGTCTCGGCTGGCGAAGCAAGTATGGCAAGGGCTTCGGCGCAGACACCATCGGCGGGGGGCCCGAAGTCACCTGGAGCCAGACGCCCGTGAAGTGGAGCAATCATTTTTTCGATAACCTGTTTAAATACGAATGGGAGCTGACCAAGAGTCCCGCCGGCGCACAGCAATGGAAGGCGAAGAACGCGCCCGCTACCATCCCGGACGCACACGATCCTTCCAAGAAGCATGTGCCGATGATGTTGACGACAGATCTTTCTCTTCGCTTCGACCCGATTTACGGGAAGATTTCGCGCCATTTCTACGAGCATCCGGATCAGTTCGCCGACGCCTTCGCGCGTGCCTGGTTCAAGCTAACGCACCGCGATATGGGTCCGATCACGCGCTATCTCGGCCCGCTCGTGCCCAAAGAAGAGCTGATCTGGCAGGACCCCATTCCGGCCGTGGATCATCCTCTGATTGGCGCGGTGGACATTGCAGCTCTAAAGGCGAAAATTCTCGCATCCGGGCTTTCCGTATCGCAGCTCGTTTCGGCTGGCTGGGGATCCGCATCGACCTTCCGTGGTTCCGATAAGCGTGGCGGTGCCAATGGAGCCCGCATTCGTCTTCTTCCGCAAAAGGATTGGGAAGTGAACAATCCACCGGAACTCGCAAAGGTGCTGCAGGCGCTCGAAGGCATAAAAAACGAGTTCAACAAAGCTCAGACGAACGGCAGTCAAGGCAAAAAGGTTTCACTTGCGGACCTGATCGTCCTCGGCGGCTGTGCGGCCATTGAGAAAGCCGCCAAAGACGCGGGCATCGACGTACAGGTTCCCTTTACACCGGGCCGCATGGACGCGTCGCAGGAACAGACCGATGCTGCCTCCTTTGCTCCCCTCGAACCCACGGCGGACGCTTTCCGTAACTACTACCGAAAGTCGCAACTCATGGCGCCAGAGGAAGCTTTGGTGGATCGCGCGCAACTGCTGAAGTTGAGTCCTCCTGAGATGACCGTTCTGGTCGGCGGCCTGCGTGTTCTCGGTGCCAACGCCGGGAATTCCAAACATGGCATATTCACCAAACAAGCCGGGAAGCTGACGAACGACTTTTTCGCCAATTTGCTCGACATGGGAACGGAATGGCAGCCCGTCGATTCCACGGGTGTGTACGAGGGACGCGACCGGCACACAAAAGAGCTGAAATGGACAGCCACGCGCGTAGATCTGATCTTCGGCTCGCATTCTCAGCTGCGCGCACTCGCCGAGGTCTACGCCTCTAGTGACGCAAGAGAAAAGTTCGTGAAAGACTTCGTTGCTGCGTGGAATAAGGTGATGAATCTCGATCGCTTCGAAGTTGCGGCTGCGTGAACCCGAAGAAAAAAATGCACAGGTATCGGTGAAGATGGCCTGCGGAGGGGTATCGAATATTCCGTGACGAGTTATTCTCATCCCGGTTCGGACACTCCTCCGTGGGAAGGCTGTAAAATCTTGACGATCTACGCCCCACTATCCCACCGTTTATTGTCTTTGCTGCTTTTGGTCGAGCGGAACACCGAAAATCCAGTGGGCGGCAATGAACCCGGCGGCTAACTCCAGGATCAGAATTAAGAGCCAAAGGGCAACTGGCACCCAAACGATCATCCGACCACTGTCGCACCGTGGACACACGTCCACACTGTAAAGAAAGCAACAAAGGCCGGTTGCCGGAAATAACTGCGAAATTCCTTGCCTACGAGAGGGAGCAGGAAGATCGAACTCCATGCAAAGACAAACCAAGCTTGATTAATGTGATAGATTTCAAACGCCACCACAACACTGCCGCCGATCAGACAAACCGATAGTGCGGCGCCGAACAGTAATATTCTGTCCCGGTATTTGCTTGTTGCGGCCATGTATTCAGCTATTTGACGGATTGTCTGGATCGCATGTATCCGCGAAACCGCTCGTGCATGTACGTACTGTCGGCCCACAAACCACCGACAACCAAGATACAAGCGGGTATCGTGATGTCGGCGATGAGGATTCCAAGTTCATTCAAAATCGAAGACCCTTGCTGGTGAGCTAAGAAGTAAACCCATTCGGACTGTTTAGATACGCATGGCAGGAGAACGGCCACGCAAGAGAACACGATGATGTAATTCGCAAGAGAAAGTCTACGAAATGCGCCGCGCCATACAAGCATTCCGCACGCTGCCACAATGGCCCCTATCACGATTTCCGCACGGAATAATGCGTCGAACGTATTCAACGGCCGGAGACTAAAAGTGCCTCCTGGTGAGTCGAAGCCGAACCAACCAAGACCCTGTGCGAAGAACAAAACGCTGGTTGCGAATAGTTTTTTCCCTTGTTCAGCCTGAGCGTAGGTTCTTGTCATTTTGCGGCGTCCCGCTATTTCTTCCAAACTGGAAGTCTCCTGCCAGCCATCAATTGGCGTGCAGACAATTGTGACTCCCGAATGGAAGGATCAGCCATAGCGCGGAAGTACTGCTATAGCGCAAGACACAACTCTTCCGAGCGGGCCTCCCCCAGCGCGGGACTGCAAAGCTCCGACCGCGCATTCCCGGGAAGCAGGACTTATCAACTGTTTGCGACGAACGACGCTGGCGCGGACCGTCCAAAATCACCGCTTACAGGTGAAGAATTACAGATGAAGTTTCTGCCTGATGCCGGAGGAGCCTTTCTAGAGTATTGAAGAATAGTAGGCCCGTGCGGACTCGAACCGCTATGACTGTTCCGGCGCACCGGGGCACGATGCAGGCGAACCGGGCCAATTATCTCCGCGGTATTTGCCTAGGACGCGGCCGACAAAAAGAATAAGAGGGAAAATCACGCGCTGAATAGCCCGTGGAGGCATCGCAAACGCCTGTGTGTGACGGTGCCGCCACGCTACGTGCGCTAAGTAGAAGATCGACGGCCTACCGGACGGGCTGGCGTTAAGTACCGCAAATATCGCCTGGAGGTAGAGATCCAAGTCATTCGCTGGAATTGCCCGGCCACTTAACTCTACTAGATCATCTCCGGCGTTCCACCATTTATGAACGACCCCAGCGGGCAACACTGCTGTCCCCCCAGTTGGCACGATGATCTTCTCCGATCCAACTTGAGCGCCGAGTGTTCCCGCTTTTACGTTGATCTCCTCACGCTCATGGAAATGTATGTGAAGAGGCGGTCCGCTGGTTCGCGCTGGCAATGAACCATCGAGCGCCAAAATGATTTGGCCCTGCGAGTCGCGCACCCGGCGAATCCGCAGGGTTTCTCCAGTGCGGCGGAGTTCAAGCTGTAGGAAGTTATCCAAGGATTCCCAGAATTCGAAGACGGACGATCGCTACGCCAGAAGCGGCGGATCGCAGAATCGTCAGGCGAAGTCTATCACTACAACGCGATCGCGGCACCAAAGCACGGATGCTGGCGCTGTCATCAAGGTTAACCAGTGCATTTCGCGGGGCAATATCCCTGGCCGTCAGTCCTGGCCCACGGTCAAGCAGTTCTCAACTAAACGGAAAGTCGGATATATCCAGTGCACTTCTGATCGCGCTATCAATTTTGCGGTGTCGGGTGACACGTTAACCTTTTCGGCCGGAGTACGCACTTATGCAGGAAATACATTGAGAGCTCAGGCTACAGTTCTCATACACGAACTTGGTCATCAATTAACACTACTCGGCTTCCAACCGATAATGGTATTCCCAAGCCGGGAAGGCAAACGACAAGTGTGGACAAGAACTGCCGACACCTGATTGAGGAACTTTTATCAAATGATTCTAACGCGAGTCGTACTTGTAATTAGCTTGCTGGTACTGTGTCCGTTTCGTATTGTGATGGCCCAGAAGAGCCAAACTGATAAGGATGAAGAGATCAGCATTGTCGAATGGGAAGACCTAAAATACCCACCTCTGGCTAAACAGGGGCGTATTCAGGGCATAGTGGTAGTGCAGGCGTCCCTCGATGATAATGGTAAGGTTGCACAATCCACCGCAATCTGGGGCAACAAGTACTTGGTCTCAGATTGCCTCGTCAATGCAAAAAAGTGGCGCTTCCGCGGCAAGCCACGGAGCATAGTGATCGTATACGATTTTCGAATAAATGACGGTGTATGCCACCCAGGCTTGAGTTCCAGCCATTTCGCCCTGTGGCCTCCTAACTTCGCCTCCATCACAACCTGTGAAGTGCCGGTTGGAGGTTAGGGGCCTCACTGCACGCAATGGTGAGAAGCCTCGCGCATTGGAGCAAAGACGGGGACGGCTCCGAACTAAGCCGTTGGAAAGAATGGTAGGCCCGTGGAGACTCGAACTCCAGACCTCTACCGTGTCAATGAAAACAGCAACGGCACAGCAATAACTTACAAGGCATTTCCAGTAGCCTTGGGTAGGATTCAGAGCAGTCAGAAACCCTTATTGTTCCCATGTTGTTCCCACGCGGCAGGTTGGCAACCATGCGCAGGAAACACGGGACATAGACAGCGGCGCGGGCATTCTGCGCCCAGGCGTTCACTTCCGTTCTGAAGATTTAGTTTTGCACTCTATTGCCTGTCGTACACGGCAACATTGTTCATCGGCTGACCCGCTGCATTTTTTCCTTTGGAAGTAACGGTCAGGACTTTCGCATCTGTGGAAACCTCAGTCATGCTTTTGAATATCTCTTTCCCACCTTTCTTCCATGTGGAATCTGTTTTGTTCGCACTAAGGCGTTTTACAGAAACCATATCCGCTCCATTAGGGCCCTGGCCCGTTACAGGAGAGTCTTTGCCGTCAAGCTGTAGCGAATAGCCATAGGACTCAGATTTTCCATCGGCTGTTATGCGCTGAACAGAAAACTTCTGTCCATTTCCTGATGGTTCATATGTTCGAGTTTCGCTCTTGTACGCGGGGCCAGGACTGTACTTGGACTTAGCTGAATTCAATTTCCATGTTCCGATACGTGCATCTGTTTGGGCCAGCATCACACTGGCAGCGGTAAAAATAAAAACACAAACTGCGAAAAGTTTTACTGATCGTTTCATCATTTGCACTTCTCCTTTGACTTGCCGTACCGTAGACATGCACGTGAGCGTGGGCCGGTAACCGTGGGAAATGGGTGGAGGCTATGCTCTGGTGTTCCAGGCGTCAAGATAAATCGAGCGCCTCGCTGAAAAGGGCGCACAACATAACCGCTCCCGTGTCTATTACTGCTAATTACTGTATGGACTCTACACAGGTTGAGATGGTGGCAAAGTTAGGAGGTAAAAGGGTGAAGTGAGTGCGAGTTGATTTTGGATGACACACTCCGTCATTCATCCTGAAATTATATACAATAACTACGTCACTATGAGAGTCACCTCGGAAGCGCCACTTTTTTGCGTTAGCGAGGCAAGCCGGAATGAAAGCCTTGTTGCCCCACAGTGCAGTGGATTGCACCACATTGCCGCCATCGTCAAGCCTGGCTTGCACCACCACTATGCCCTCAATATGCGCCAATCTTGCAACGCCTGGATACTCTAGTTCCTCCCAATCAATTACACCAACCTGATCCCTTTTTACCGTTTCAACTCGTTGTGCCGTGACAGTAGGCGGGGATAAGTCCAGGAATACTAGAAGCAAGGTCAATCGCAGAATCATTTTCATTCGAGTCCCTCAATCAATTGTCTACCGTGCTTGTCAGCTGTCATTCGCCGCACCCGCTTTTGGGAATACGAAAATCACGTTAGAAACCGGCGACTGTTCCCGGAGAAAACTGTCCAAGCTATTGAAGAAAGATGGTAGGCCCGTGGAGACTCGAACCCCAGACCTGTACCGTGTCAAAGTGACATCGACGCAAAAACTTCAGAACGCTACCTTGCCGAAGTAACGCTAACAACAACTCGTTCCAAGCTATTGAAAGAATGGTAGGCCCGTGGAGACTCGAACTCCAGACCTCTACCGTGTCAAGGTAGCGCTCTAACCAACTGAGCTACGGGCCTAACGGTGCACAATCAATCGATTAGGATGTCTCGATAGTATCGCACTTCTCGTTTGGTGCCAATTTGGTGCCACCAACGTTTCATCATAGCCATCGTGCTCAAGGGTTTGGCGCTGCACGTCAGGCCGAATGTGTTCGTGCCGCTTTGCTATCCGTGCTGCTGTGCTCGCTGACGAACCGTGAATATGAGCCATAACCGAATGTGTGCCTGTTCATAGCAAATTGGCGGCTGCCGTCTGCCTGAGATAATGGAAGCGTAGGCTATGCGGATCGGCCTCGCGGCAGGCGCGTCTCTAAGCGGTGCGCCAACTCGTAATAGGCCACCGCAGATCAAATGGCCGATGTGGTTGTGCCGATCGTGCACGCAATCGAGTTCACCTTCGTTAGAAGCCCAATCGCAGCGCGAACTGCAGTTGACGAGGGTCTTGCGAACTCGTTATGCGGCCGAAATTAGCTGTGAAGGCCAATCGATTCGGAATATTGAAATTAGGATGGTTAAAAAGATTGTATGCCTCGGCGCGGAACTGCAGGTTGGTGCGTTCGGTCACACGAAACTGCTTGTGAAGCGCAAGATCAAATTCCGTCAGGCCAGGTCCAAGCACCGCATTTCGCGGCGCGCTTCCAAACGTGAAAAGTGCGGGTAAAGAAAAGGCGGACGTATTAAACCATTGGTCCGCTGTGTGCGGTCCGTTATTCGGATTACCATTTACGTTGGGGCGCTGCGCTGGACCTGCACCGATATTTGCTTGGTCGGTTGAGACATTTACGGTGAAAGGTGCGCCTGCTTGGGCTGTGAAATCGCCGCTTGCGCTCCATTGTGCAAGCGCCGCGTGCAGCCAGCCGGTCTTCTGTTTAGCCAAGGGAATCTCGTATACGAAGGCGACCACCAGCCGGTGGCGATGATCAAAACTCGAACTCGCTTTTTCCGCTGCCATATTGTTTACGTCCTGCGGAAGATTGATCTCGCTTAGCGTGGGACCTGGATCGGAGGCGTCGTCGATGGAGTGCGACCATGTCCAGTTCGCATCCAACATCAATCCTTCCGAGATGCGGCGCGTTACCTTGAATGTGAGTGCATGGTAAGTGGCCCAACCGTCCCAGCGAATTGTATTGAACGCGCTCATCTGGGGAATTGGACGGCGCGGCTCGACTGCTCCAGGCCCCGGCGCGGGAACATTCAGAAGCGTAGAACTGTCCGCGTGTACGGTGCGCGATCCAATGTAGGCAGCCGAAAGGGCTGTGTTGGTCGTTAGCTCACGTTCCGCACTGAAATTCCAGACTTCGTTGTATTCAATCCTGAAATCGTGGTTCAAGTTGTTCGCGCCGACGGTGCCATTGGCCGTTGAGGTTAGAATCGTTGGCGTTCGTAGTGTTGGACTCACAGCAGTTGAAGCCGTGTTCACCGTTTTAGTGACGAAGAACGGTAAATTTTGTGCGAAGTTGCTTATTATTCCGTAAGCAGCTTGATTCGGATAAATTCCAAACCCGCTCCTGAGCACGGTTTTCCATTTGCCGGGCAAATTCCACGCAATTCCCGCACGCGGTGCAAACCGGAGATCTCTGTGCGTCAATAAGCTTTTGTTCCAGCCGGCTGCGTCCGAAGTGACGTACGGAATCGGGATGAGCGGGAGCAGCCCTGCCGCCGCTGGAGATATGCTTCCATTGTCGCTTGCGATTACGAAACGGCCGCCAGGCGTCTGCGTGTCTACGGCTGCCAAGCGATTATCGGCATCCGTCATGTTCTGGTTGTATTCGTAGCGAAGCCCAAAATCGAATTTAACGCCGGGTCTGATCTGCCAATCATCCTGAACGTAAAAATGTGCCCAATTCGTATTTGCATTTAGGGTTCCGCGACCCAGCCCGACCTGCGCTGTGGACGGGTATCCGAGCAAGAAGTCAGCAAACGCATTCCCGTCCGACAGGCCCGGGGCTGAAGAGGTCCAGCGCGGAGTGAAGGAAAAAATCCCGCGCGCTCCGTTGGGATTTATCGGTTGAAAATCGAAGTGGAAAAAATAAGCGCCGAATTTGATGGTGTGTGTGCCCTTTTGCCAGACTACATCGTTGTATAACTCCACATCGCGATTGCTCCTGTACGTAAACAAAGCCGGATCGCCCATAGTGCTGAACTCACCGCCGAAAGAAACCTGGGGATAGCCCATATCGAGCAAACTTGTCGTAACTCCTTGCAGTCCTGTTTGCGCCGCGAAATTGTTCTTCGCGTTTGGGCTGGACTGTCCCCCTGCAACACTGAGCCAGCCAAACCGAAGTTCATTGACCACGTTCGAGCTGAACGTGTGCCTCCAGTCGGCCACCGCGCTGATTGAATGCGTTCTCAGGCCGCGTCCGAATCCGGGCAACAGGCTTTCCTGCAGCACGCCTGATCCGAATGGATCGACCTCTGTCACGTCAAAGAGCGACGCGCGAACAAACGTGCTGTCCTTTGCCCCGAACTGGTGATCCAGCCGCGCGCTGTATTCATTCAATTCGATAATCTGTCTTCCGGCCGTCCTGAGGTTTTGAGCAATTCCAGGCAAGTTGGGGAGCGGTACCTTCGCCAGCAGGCCAACAGCAACTGGATCGAGTCGAGCAGCCGGAATCGTATTGCTGCTGAATGCTTGACGTCGCCCTCCAATGACATTTGTGGGGTCATAGACTGCTGGGAGTTCCCCTAAACTCCCGCCGCGCATCGCAGCGGTCGGAACTGAGAAGGTCTGGGTCAGTGACTTGCGGCTCCTTTGTCCTTCGTAGCTGATGAAGAAAAACGTCTTGTTCTTGATCACAGGTCCGCCAAAGCTTCCGCCAAACTGGTTCTGCCGAAACGGCGGAATAGGTTCTGTCGGTGCGTCGAAGAAATTCTTAGCATCGAACGCATCATTTCGCACCAGCTCGAATAAGCTGCCGTATAGCGCGTTTGCGCCCGATTTCGTGATCACATTGATTACCGCACCGGATTTACCGCCGAATTCGGGCGGATAGGATGTTTTTTCGATATTGAATTCTTCAATCGATTCGATGGATGGTGAAACGACCATGTTGTTGAAATGTTGGTCCGTTACTGACACGCCGTCTACGAGGTATAGATTGTGGCCGCTCCGCTGCCCCAGCACGTTCACCAACGTGCCAGCTTGCTGCAGCGCGTCGCCGCGGGTGCCTCCCGGCGGCCGGACTACTCCTTCGCTCAACATCGCTAGATCGAGAAACTGTCGCGTTTTTAGCGGCAACGCCATTACCTGCTGTTGTTCAACCACATCCTTGATTTCGGCCGATTCCAACTGCTGTGATCCGCTGTTTTCCGTCACAATAACCACGTCACTGCGAGTGCCCAACTCCAGCGTGAACACGTGCCGAAGCTGTTCGCCGATATGAACTTCAACCTTCGGCAACACCGATTGCCTGAAACCGTCCGCGGTCACGGCCAACACATACGAACCGATGGGTAACTGGGCGAGTAAATATTCACCAGAGCTATTTGTGACCGTGCTGAACTTCACGCCGGTAGCAGTTTGTTCCGCAGTAACGATCGCACCGGCAACCACCCCGCCAGCCGGATCGTTGACACTGCCCCCAATCGCACACGTGTTCATTTGCCCAAATGCAGTCATCGCGCTAAGGATGAAAGCACCGAACAGCAGCGCTAGAGTAAGAGCTTCTCCCCTCAAGCGGGTCAGCAAAAAGCGAGAACGACCCCACCATAAATGCGAGAATGACCGTACGGTCGTCCGCTCAGAGCGTGCCCTATGTCCGGCCTGTTTCACGTTTCTTTCGTCCTAACCCATTTCAACTCGGTACCTGTTTTTACACAAAACCGGTCCGGCAGCAAGTACACCTTTGAAGCGAGTTACAGGTCAAGGGATCTGCGCGTCGCGGATGCGATCGCGAACACTTCAGAGGTAAAATGACGGTGTGAAGCGCTCCGGAACAGCCGATCTGCCGCTGCACGGTGGTCGAGTGCCTGCCTGGCTCGCGAACCGGATGACTTTGCTCGGCACGGCTATTGCTGAAAACGTCTTGTGCCAGTACGGAGCATCGGCGTTCCTGTCGCGTCTCAGTGATCCATGCTGGTTTCAAGCGTTCGGCTGTGTCATGGGCATGGACTGGCACTCGTCTGGCATTACGACGGCCGTCATGGGAGCTCTGAAGCGAGGCCTCAATCCACGCACGCACGAACTCGGAATTTATGTGTGTGGAGGTCGCGGCAGGCATTCCCGAAAAACGCCGGACGAGCTGATGGCGTTTGCGGATTCAAAAAATCTTCCAGGCGAATCGCTGGTGCGCGCCAGCCGACTGACCGCTCGGGTGGACAACAATGCTATCGCCGACGGGTTTCAACTGTATTTGCACAGTTTCGTCGTGAGCACGGCGGGCGAGTGGGCGGTAGTCCAGCAGGGAATGAACGGCGACGCCGGCACCGCACGACGCTATCATTGGCATTCGGCGGCGGTTCGCGATTTTACGCTCGCGCCTCATACGGGAATTGTCGGCGAACATCAAGGCACGATCATGAATATGGTCGATGCCCGCGCTACACCGGCGCAAAGCGCTGTTTTGGCTATTGCCCGCGAAGATCCCGATTCGACGCTCCGCGAAGTTCAGAAGCTCGCCATGTGCAATCATCATGACGTCCGTGTGCACGACGTCGACATGAAGCGCCTTGGAGCCGTGCTGACCGTTGCTTATCAGCGGGAGTTCCGCGATTTCGCGTCATTGCTTTTGCTGGAGAAGTTGGGTCCGCGCACATTGCAATCTCTGGCCCTGATTGCAGAAGTGATACATGGCGCGCCCAGCCGGTTTTCGGATCCTGCACGCTTCTCATTTGCGTTGGGAGGCAAAGACGGGCACCCGTTTCCCGTTCCCTTGAAAACTTATGATGAGTCCATAGGGGTGCTTCGCCGAGCGCTGAATGCCGGGAGGATCGGCCGAACTGAGAAAATCGATGCGTTCAAGCGCCTTGACTGCTTTGTGCGCGCGGTCGAGCAGCGATGCACCTCGGACGTGAACTTTGGCGCGTTGATCTCGCACGAGCAGGCGATTTCTGCGTCCCTCAACGGGAAAACTGCTGTCCACGATCACCTCGGCAAACGCCGCAGTGCACCCGGAAAGCAGTTGCCACTGTTCGATGAGTTTCGCGACACACGCGCTAATTGAAAAGATTATTCGCGGCGGGCATTTACGTCCGGAATAAAAAAGGGGATGCCGGAACATCCCCTTCAACTGCTCCTCAGATTGACTGCGCGTACCCTACATGTCCATATCGTTGTTTCCGCCAGTGTTTGAGCCGCCCGATGAGCTCCGCTCACTACCGCTGTTGCGGCGGCTGCCCTTCGCTGACGATTTTCGCGATCGACTGGTACTGCTGCTGCCACTCCTCGTGCTGCTAGAGCGTTGTCCTTTTCCCTTTCGTTTACCAGGCATTTCTGCCTCCTTTGTCATTTGCTAGGGCGCGGGAATCAATGGTCCATTCCCGCAGCCTTTCCTCTGCGATTAGGACTGATCTCTCCAACCACATCCTCGTCCGTTTCTGAACCGGCCGCGGTACCTTCTCCGGCCGCTCGAACGTTGATGCTTTCCGCCAGTTCCGTTAGCTTCTGGTCGGTTTGCTTCTCTTCCTGCAGCGTTTCTTCAAGCAACGCGGCAGCTTCTTGCTCTCCAAGAATGTTTGCGTACGTCCGAAGTGTTCCATAAGCTGCGATCTCGTAATGTTCCACACGCTGGGCGGCGGAGATCAACCCCGCATCCTTTACCTCGCCCTCGAAATCTTCCTTGATCATCTTCTTGCCTTCATTCACCAGACCCTGCATTCCTTTGCACTTCGTCCCTTTAACCTTCATTCCAAGCTCATTGAAAATCTGTTCGATTCGCTGCACGTGGACGCGCGTTTGCTCCAGGTGCTGTTCAAAGCCAGAGCGCAATTGTTCAGATGTTGCGGCCTCGGCCATGTCGGGAAGTGCTTTCACCAATTGGCTTTCAGCATCGTAAACATCGCGGAGTTCGTCGATGTAAAGCTCCCGTAGATCGTTTTGCTCCATCACATCCTCCTGCTGACAAATATCAAATCAATGCCACCTTACGAAGGTGCCGAAAGCACGACAATACGCATAAGGGTGTAGTGCTTCTGGATGCTTTACTGTACGTAACTGTGAGGCACTTTTAGGAAGGACAGCAGAGTGCTATTTACGAAAAAAGCTGAGCGTCTTACTCTGGTGCGCTCTCGTGCGCCCTGCAAAAAGAGCGGGAGCTTACGGGCAGGTCAAATACGCTCGCTCGATAGTGTCGCCGTCTTCAGGCCGGTCAGAACGCGCTGGCGGCTCAGTGGAATATCACGCAGGCGAACTCCCACTGCGTCGTAAATGGCATTCGCTATCGCCGCAGGGATGGGAACAATGGACGGCTCGCCGCCGCCTAGCGGCGGCATCTCGGGGCGATTGATCAACACGATATCGATTTCGGGAATGTCCTGGAAAGTGATGATTGGATAACTGACCCAGTCCAGATTCTTTATGCCGGTTGCATCGAACTGAACTTCCTCCAATAGCGTGCGGCTTACACCCTGGATGATATTCCCCTCAATCTGGTTTCTCAGTCCGTCTGGATTGATGATCAAGCCGCAATCGTGCGCAAGCGTCACTTTCTTCACCGTCACTTTTCCGCTCGACTTATCGACTTCAACATTCGCGACCGCTGCTGTAATCGTATTTGCGCGGTTCGCGACAGAGATGCCGGTGCCACTGGCTATAGAACCGGCCGCGACATGTTGGCCGGATCTCCGCGGTTTCCAACCGGCCTGTTTTGTCGCGGCAACCAGAGCTTCTGTGGCGCGCTTGTCATTTTTTAGATAACGCAGACGGAATTCAACCGGATCAACCCCCAAATCAGCGGCGATCTCGTCAAGAAACGATTCGCTGGCAAACGATCGCGCCAAATCGCCTGGCGCACGCAAATTGCTGGTTCGCAGCGGCGTCGGGTCCTGCTGAATCCAGGGAATGGCCGCGGCCATGACTTTTTGGTTTTCGAACTCGTAAATTTCGCCGCCTCCCGCAGCCCCATTTGGGTTGCCTTGGTTTGTGGACTTCAAACCCACCTGTCTGGAGGCGAGCAGGGTATTGCCCTGTGCTTCTGTCCACGGGAAACTTCGGTCCATGTATTCCCAGGCAATTACATGGCCCTGCGCGTCGACACCCGCGCGCACGGTCAACAGCTGTGCGGGTCCTTTGGGCTCCCACGCGTGCTCGTCAGCGCGCATCCATTGCACACGCACCGGCTTTCCAACAGCTCGCGACATAACAGCCGCATCCTCCGGCGCGTCATCTGTGCTGAGGCGCCCATAACAGCCAGAACCTTCGCGATAGAGGACCTGTACATTTGTTTCCGGCACGCCGAGCAACGCGGCGATATTGGCGCGGGTCCTGAATGGACCTTGCGATCCGGCCCAGATCGTCGCTCTGTCTCCACGAACGTCAGCGACTGCGCAGGATGGGCCAAGCATCCCATGCGACTGGAAAGGCCAACGGAACGTGGCCTCAAAGACCTTGGTGGCACGTGAGAAGGCCGCGTCCGTGTTCCCTTTATTCGCGGCGAATTGATCGCGAAAACTCTTCGTGTTCTTTAGAAATGCATAAAGCTCGTCGGCATTGGCGGGTAGCTTCGTCTGAGGCGTGGACCAGCTAACTTTCAGGGCCTTCGCCGCCTGAATCGCGGCCCAATCCGTTTGCGTAACTACGCCCACAAAGTTTCCTTCCTGGACGACCTTCACGACGCCAGGGATGTGTTTAATGGAGTCCTCGTCGATACTCAGCGGCTTTGAATTTACGACAGGCGGGCGGACCACGCGGCCGTGCAACATGCCAGGTAACCGGACATCCTGCACGTACGTAAATTCACCCGTAAATTTCGCTGGTAAATCAGTCCGCTTTACTGGTGTTCCGACGATTCGGTAGCTTCTGTAATCTTTTGCTTTGATCTCCGGCGCGAGTTTCATGTCCCAGCCGGTTCCTGTGACGCTCAGTTTGACGTTGAAGCGCTGGTCGCCGATCAGCTCGCCGTAAGACACGCCTGCGGTGGAAGCGCCTTCGACATGGACCACGCCATCAGCGACGGCGAGCTTTTCTGCCGGCGCACTCAGCCGGACCGAAGCAAGTTTTAGAAGCTGCTGACGTGCAGCGGCTGCGGCCTGGCGGAGCTGTGGTCCTGCGCGTTCGACAGTTCTGCTGCCCGCGGTGACTGCCTGATCGACTGTCTTGGCAGTGTCGCCGGTCTCCATGTGCACACGCGCAAACGGCACGTCTAATTCTTCAGCAACAATCTGCGCGAGAGCGGTATCGACGCCCGTTCCAAGTTCGACCTTGCTCGTGAAAACTGTCACGCTGCCATCACGAGAGATCGCGATCCACGAGTCAAGCGAACTCGGGTCCGGTTCGCCCGGAACTGTCGCAGACTGCGCAGACAATCCTGGTACATACCCCCACAGGCTAAAGGTCACGACGAGTGCGCCGGTGCCTTGCAGCAGTTCTCTACGTGAGATCGAATTGGCTTTCATGTCCAGAGCTCCTCTGAAACGACAAATTTGCTCAAGCCGAAACCGTATCGCGCGCCGCTCGTTTAATGGCACGGATCACGCGGAGATGGCTGCCGCAACGGCAAAGGATGCCGTTCATTGCTCGCCGTATCTGCGCGTCATTGGGGTTTGGAGTTTGATCGAGCAACAGCTTTGCAGTCATGATCATCCCGTTCATGCAGTAACCGCATTGTGCCGCTTGCTCCTCGATGAATGCTCTTTGAAGTTTGTGCGGATTGGCAACACTGCCAAGCCCTTCAAGCGTGGTGATGTTTCGATTTTGTACAGCAGTGACCGCCACGCTACAGGAACGAACGGCCTTTCCCTCTACAATCACCGTGCACGCCCCACATTGTGAAAGGCCGCACCCAAACCGCGGCCCGTTCAACTCCAGGTCATCGCGCAGCACATACAACAGGGGAGTGCTGGGATCCGCGTTGACCATCCGAAGCTTGCCATTCACATTCAAGGAGATTTGCGCCATAAGGGCTTCCTTTTCCGCCAGACCCGGTGAGGTCTGATCCCGCTAAGTAAGCGCGTGTGTGATTTCGCTAACTATACACCCGAGCGTGCCGGGAGGTAACGTCCCACGTTTAACGGCATAAGTGGTAGGCCTGGGCGAAGGCGCCGTAGGTCACCGCTCAGCTTGGGGACGTCGCGCCACGATCTCTGCGATCAGGCGACGGTGCGCAACGTCGTTCGGCCGACCCTCAAACTGGTGCAGAATCTCCCAGCCCTGAAAGTATTGTTCCAGCTCGCCAGGTTTCAAACGATGCGCAGTAGGCTCTTCCCCGATTTCTGTAATGTGAACAATCGCGACCAGGATTCCCCCTGGTTTTGTGCCACACTTCGCAGGCTCAAAAAGATCTCGTTGCAAGTAGTAACAAATTGCGATCAGGTCCCAGGCCGCAGGCTGCATCGGGAACTCATGTTTTTCCAGGTTTGCCACTCTAGCATCTACTGTAACCCCGAGTTCTCTGGCTCGGTTGCGCAGTATGTCGATTGCTGCAGCGGCGCCATCTACCGCCGTGACGCTCCACCCGTGCTGCGCGAGCCATAGGGCGTTTCGACCTGTGCCGCTTGCCAGATCAAGCGCTTTTCCAGCGTGCAAAGAACTCGCCGCGTCGACAATCAGCGGGGTAGGTGAGATCGAGAAGTCTTCGTCCCGCCGCGCGCCTGACCGGTACCGCTCGTTCCAATGCTCAATGTCCATGTCCGCTGCTCACGCGCCGCTCTGCGACAATCTGCTGCGCAAAACAGTAGTGTGGCACACGTCGGCTTCTCTGTCCTGCTGCTACCGGGCAGGTGCGTACATCCGAAAACGAAAAAGGCCAGCCGCTTTTTCTGCGACTGGCCTTGATGAGAGTGGGTTCGTTACGGTTACGGAATCAGCGCGGACACGACGCTCGAGTAACTGCTCTCCATATTGCTCGAGTCCACTGCTGTAACGGCGTAGTAGTACTGCCCGGATGCAACGTTGCTATCAGTGAAGCTTGTGACGGGGTTCACCGAGCCATTTACCTTGGTGAACGGGCCGCTGGCTACGTCTGAGCGATACACGTTGTACCCGGCAACAGTTGAGGTGCTGGGGGACCATGTCAGCGCCACCGAATGTGATACCACTGCCACACCCGACCCTGACAGACTGATTGAGGAGGGTGAGTTAGCGGCATCGCTCGCCACCGTCACACTTCCAGTGAAGCTTCCCGAACTCGCCGGGGCGAACTTTACGTTCAATGTTGCGGTTTGCGCCGGGGCCACAATAAGGCCCGTGGAAACTCCACTCGGAGTGAAGCCCGCGCCTGCGACGCTTACGTTCGCGATGGTGACACTTGCGTTGCCGGAGTTTGTGAATGTTACGGCCAGGCTGCTGCTAGTTCCGACCGTGACATTGCCGAAGGACAAGCTCGACTTGTTGGCGCTCAGAGTCTTGGTCAGGCTTGCATTGACTGTGAGAATCGCGGCGTTACTCGTGGCATTTCCCACTGAATTGCTCACCGTCACGGTGAACTGTGCATTGTTATCGGAGGATGTCGCCGCGGGTGTAGTGTATGCGGCCGAAGTCGCACCTGTAATGGGTGAGCCATTCTTGTTCCACTGATACATAAGCGGCGTGGTACCTGCCGCGGAAACTGAAAAGGTGGCCGTCTGACCTGCAGTAATCGCCACACTGGCCGGCTGACTGGCGATGGACGGTGCCAGCGTGGGGGCAGTCACTGTAAGGATGGCGGCGCTGCTTGTAGCCTGGCCCGCATCATTCGTGACAGCGACCTGGAATTGCGAACCGCTATCCGATGATGTTGCAACAGGAGTCGTAAACGTCGGCGCAGTTGCGCCGCTGATTGCTGTGCCGTTCTTCTTCCACTGATATCTCAGCGGAGCGGTACCCGCTGCACTAGCCGAGAAAGTCCCAGACTGCCCAGCAGTGATGGTCTGGTTTGTCGGTTGACCTGTGATGGAAGGCGCGACGGGAACTGTTGAGATCACAGCATTGCAAACTGTGTGCGTACCCAGGGAAGCTAAAGCTCCGATATTTGCCAGCGAAGAAACCGGCAACTGCTCGTCGCTGAATGCCAGGTTTGTGCCGATGGTCGTCTTTGTGGAGCCGATCATCACGTATGCGCTGTATGTGTGGGCGGCGATATCCACGTCCAGGATGAATTGGTATTTGGTGCCCGCCGAGTACGGGATCGGGGAATCCGCCGAGTAAGTCAGATGGCTTTTTGCGTCTATATTCCCAAACTCATTGAAGCGTACGACCACTCCTAAATCCTGGTATCCAGCCGCAGGCCCGACAGACAGGCCGGTTACACCGTCAATTCCTGCACCCTGTGGTGTCGCGTCGAAGGTGAGGTGAAACGTCCCCGTCTGCATTTGTGACAGCGGCATATTCGCCCACTGCCCTGTTGAGGTAATGCATCCGGCGGTTGACGACGTTGTGGGCGGCGGAACCGAAGTTACAGGCGGCGGCGCTGGCGCCGCCGACATCACGAGTGTCACAGGCACCGATACTGAAGATGCGTACGACGAGCTCACGATCACATGGCCCGTATAGGTACCTGCCGCAAGGCCATTCGGGACCACGGAGATCATCACGCTGGAATTGTTCTTGATCGAGGTCAACGACGGCCGAATCCATGGCTGATCGGCGGAGATCCCAAGCTGCAACGACCTAAAGGCGTTCACTGACGCAGTAAGGGCTTGCGTTGGCGGGACTGCTTGACCTACCGTCCCGGAAAAAGACATGGACCCAGGCGTCACACTGATGGTGTACACCCTGGCATTGGCTTGCGTGTGAAGTGCCAGCACGAGAAAAGCTACGATTGCCGCGGTAAAAATATTGCGCCTGAGGTTCATTCAACTCTCCCCTAAGATTGATTGTCGGGAAGGGGGCCGACGAGGTGAGAGTAGGCGGTACTACGTACAACACTCGACTGCTCGGAGGACCAGAATCAGTACAGATGACCTTCGGGCCAGTAAAGGACAGGTGTTAACGGCAGAGGTTTAAGAGCTTACGGAACTGTTGATTACGCCTGCGGGACCACTTTGTGCTGCGATTGTGGCTTAGTGCAGCGTGCCTGCTCGAGTTGGCCGGATTACGAGTGTCTTGAAGACGAGAGTGTTCCTCAGACCGTCCAGTACTGTTTGGACACTGCGGTACCCTCGGCTCATGGCTGACGGCGTGGCTTGCCAGCCTGATATGCCGTTACTTCCGAGGCTGGGCTGTCGGAGGAAGCAGACCGTTTGCTCGCAAATACGCTGCAAGTTGAGAGTAGTGGTCGCTCAAGTCTACGGGGAGTTCGAGCACGGCCCGGGCGCGCGGAGTCTTTCGGCCGCCCAGAAATGTGATTGGATCGCCCATCTGCGTGTCTTGCAATTTAGCGGCAGAAGCTGCGCAATATTGGAACGATGCCTTTAGTGCTGCGACGAGTTTGTCTTTCGGGTCCGCCGCGGTGACAGCCGGTTCTGCGGGTGGCTTGCTGTCTGAAATCATTGAGCAGACCAGATAATTGGACTCAGTCACATGTTCAATGATGGTTCCGAAGGATTGCTGTCCCGCCGTAGGATGGAAGTTGTACTTGTCCGCCGGCATCTCTTCAGCCGCCGCCGTAATGTTCGTAGAGAAGCGGTTAAAGAGCTCCCGCATGCTCGACGAGACGGGATTCACGTCTTTATTCTGAGCCCCTGCGGCCACGGGTATGGCCAGACACATGACGGCGAGCCCAATCCAGTTTCTCATCGTGGTCTCCTGTTGGCACTTGAACTCGCCTCAAGAATACGCTTCCCTACCTTGTCCGAACAAGCTGGCCCCGGTGTCGCGAAGTTCACGCGCTGCAGCCGCTTGCGCGGCTCGTTGTTGTTGATCGAGGATTCTAACCGGTGCAGCTGCCCGACTATATGGGTTCGTGCGAAGCAAGGAGCAAACAGGCGTGCAATTCTCGCATCAAACTTCTCATGATTATCAGGTAAGCGCTTGTTATCAGGCATAATCGAAGGCGCGCTTCGACTGGCACACTGTGGCCGATTTGTTCGGGCTGCGATCGTGTCAGAGGTGCGTTACCGCGTTTACCGTATGTGTTCTTGTCCTCGAACCGGCTAGCGTACCGCTTGAGGGTAAATGCGCCAGCCGCCTAGAATCAGGAGGAGTACAAAATGCGTAAGCTTTGGCTAGCAGCTACTCTCGGATTGTTCGCAGTGATGGTGCCAGCCCTAACGTGGGCCGACACATTGATCATGAGGGATGGGACGGAGCACGATGGGCAGTTTGTTTCCGGCACTTCGCGCGTCATCACCTTTAGAGAGAACGGCAGGCTTGTTCGGTACAACGTTGACGACGTGGACAGCGTGCAGTTCGGCACGGCAGTTTCCAGTGGCAATTCATCAAATGGCAACTCATCGAGCGGCAATTCTTCGAGTTCCGAACGGAATACGACGAGGCCGCCAGATTACAATGCGCCCGTTCCTGAGAGGCGGCCAGATTACAACGCGCCGGTTTCTGAGAGGCCGCCAGATTACAATGCTCCCGTTGCTGACAATTCGCGGCGTTATGACAACGCAGAATCCCGCACGCGCGAGGTCATACCAAGTGGCACCGAGCTCGTGATCCGTACGAACGAATCCGTCGATTCGAGGACGGCACGACCAGATCAAACGTTTATGGCGCAGATCGATGAGGATGTACTCGCACCTTCGGGAGATGTGCTCATTCCCCGCGGGTCTGACGCGCGGCTTGTCATTCGACAGATGAACACGGGTGGCACTACGGGAACTCCAGAGATGACTCTGGATGTGGAGTCCGTAACCGTCGATGGTCACCGCTACCTGGTCGACACCTCAGACGTCGCGACAAAAGGTAACAGCGGAGTCGGAAAAAATAAGCGCACCGGACAATATGTGGGCGGTGGCGCTGTCCTAGGCACGATTATCGGCGCAATCGCTGGCGGAGGCCGGGGTGCAGCGATCGGAGCGGTATCAGGAGCCGCTGCGGGAGCAGGCGCCGTTGTATTGACAAAAGGAAAAGACGTCCGAGTCCCTTCTGAAACAACGCTGCGCTTCAGGCTTGAACAGCCTGTGCGCCTGAGAGACGCCAACTAAGCGACACGCAACACCACATACGCCGGGGGGATTACGATGCGCTGGACACCAGGGGGTGTGAGCGGAGATATCGAAGACCGCCGTGGTTCGAGCGGCGGGGGTTTCGGTCGTGTTCCCCTGGGTATCGGCGGATTCCTGCTGTTGCTGGTGCTCAGTTTCGTATTCAAACGCGACCTCATCACGCCTTTCCTTACTTCCAATTCCGGTGGCTCGGCGGTTTCAAATCGAGCAGTGGACCCTGCGCAGAGTGCTGGCGAACAGCGCGAGGTCCAATTCGTTTCCTTCGTTCTCGATGACGTGCAAAATTCCTGGCAAAAAACAATTCCGCAATATCGTCATGCCAAGCTGGTCCTGTTTCGTGACGACATCGATTCCGCCTGCGGAATGGCCTCCACCGCCTCCGGCCCGTTCTATTGCCCTGGTGATGAGAAGGTCTACATCGATCTCGCGTTTTTCGATGAACTGGCATCGCGGTTTGGTGCGTCCGGGGAGTTTGCGCAAGCGTATGTCCTGGCGCACGAGATCGGGCATCACGTGCAGAAGTTGCTGGGCACTGAGGGAACTGTGCGCAGAGAGCGCGAAAACAATCCGCAGGCTGCCAATGCTCTTTCCGTACGGATGGAACTGCAGGCGGATTGTCTAGCTGGAGTGTGGGGTTATACGACCGAACAACGAGACCTGCTGGACAAAAGCGATGTACAAGCCGGCTTAAATGCCGCAGCGTCGGTAGGTGATGATCGCATTCAAAAAATGGCCACAGGCCGTGTGATGCCGGATAAATTCACCCATGGAACTTCCGCACAGCGCGTCTCTTGGTTCCAGCGCGGCCTAAGTTCTGGTCGTGTCGACGCTTGTGACACCTTCTCCGCCGCCGCTCCCGAACCCGGACCTTCTTTAGCTGTATTGCGTCTTCGGAACTTCTAGATTCGGCATCGGCCGGCCTGAAAACAAGCGCCGGCAGGGCTTCGCAATCCAACGAGCCCACCGCTCAGAGCGGGCCGCGCGTGCGCTGTCAGTCGCTAAACCGGTGTTGGCATACATCTGCCGGTAAAGCTTTGAGATCAGCACGAAGGCCAGGCGGTTCCGTAAAGATTTGATAAAGCTCGAACGCTTCCATATATATTTCACGCTGTAAAACTGGTCCCAGACAACTTGTGTGCGATGCCGAATCTCCTCACCTGACATCACTGGGTGAGACCAGAAGACCTTCGGCCGAAGCTCCCGGGGTATGAGCCACCGTCGAGTGAGCGGAATTCCTGCAATGCGAGTGAGATCGCCTTCCATGGTCTTTTCCCATTTCGCGAAGTCAACAGTCCCCGGAAAGGGCGTGAGCATTACAAACTGCGCGAATGCTATGTCTGCCTGCTGCGCAATGGTGGCGGTCGCGTCGAACGTTTCCGGCCGGTCACTGGGCAGACCAAAAATAAATGAACCCAGGATATGTACTCCGTGGCGGCGGAACGTACGCAAACGGTCGACGAGTTTATCGCCGGCATCGTTAAAATCCTTGTAAACATCTTTCAATCCCTCGGGAGTTACCGACTCAATCCCCACGAGTGCGCCCTTAATTCTGGCTTTCTTCATCGCATCGAGAAAGTCGGTGTCCTCTGCGGCTTCCATCGTGATCTGCGTAAAAAAGGTCATGTCGGAGGGCAGCAACGAGAGCCGTTCCATTAGCTCAAAGCGCTCGGCGCGCAAATTCTTGAGCTCGTTCAGGCGGTGCGCATCGCCCTGCCGTTCAGCCAATTTCAAGTCCGTGAGCGTAACTGGATAGAAATTGTCGTCCGCCAGCAAGACGTATTTGAATCCGAGCCGGCGCAACTGCACAATTTCTTCTATCACCCCGTCCGACGCTCGTTGGCGAGGTCGCTGGCCATCCGTCTTCCACACCGAACAGAACGAGCAATGTTTCGGACAGCCGCGTACGGTTTGAACGGACGCCCACATGTAATGATCGCGTGACAACAAGTCCCAACGCGCAGGCAAGAAATCGGAGGCCTCTACGCGACCCCCTAAATAGGTCGATTTGGGTGCGCCTTTTGAGCAGTCTGCCAGGACATTGGCCCACACCAGGTCGCCGTCTCCCAGAACCACCGCGTGAGCGCCTCCCAGTTGATGTGCTTCGTCAGGGTAAAGGGTGGCGTGAATACCGCCATAGACAACGTAGGCTCCCTTGGCTCGCGCCAGCTTACCTACCTCGTACCCACGCAACGCGTTCCCCGTATGGATCCCGATTCCGACCACGTCTCCGGTGTGTATGCGTTCTGGGTTGATGTGTTCAAGGGTCTCATCCACGAGAATGGGGTCGCCGAACGCCGCCGGTGTAGCAGAGGCCAGCACATACAACCAGCGTGGCGTGATTACGGCCGTTCCGAAAGAGACGTCGCTTGGATTCACAAGATGAACGTTCATTCGCGCTCCTGCCTTACGTAATTACTCATAGTTAGCGACGCACTGAACATCTTAGTAGAAACAAAAGGTAGGACAGTTCACACAGTTACTGCGGAGAGCATATCCTGAACGCCATCCGATGGGTATACAAACTTTACTTTACTTCTTAGTCGGGGAGACGGCTTACTATCTGGTAAACGTCGGTGGGAGGAGGCCATTCCTCACAACACCCCTACGATCTACTCAACTTTGCCTATTCGCGCTTTCCACAAATCCCACGCCCGCGCCAACTGTGCATCCAGTGCGGCGGATGCCTTGGCTGCTTCCGCCGGCGAAAGATACGTTACGGGCCCTATCGCGATTGCCTGACTTTGCAGACGTGCGTTCATTTCTGTGTAATATGCCCGGAATACCACCTGCTCGATGGAAGTGCCGGTTATTACGGCGCCGTGGCCCCGCAAGAGAGCCACGCAGCCATTTCCGAGCGTCTTCGCCAGGGCATCGCCCAATTTGTTATCGCTGACCAGCATATCTGTTGCGCCGGCGGCCTCGCGGATGTCGAAGATCGGTGCACCCGTGCCAAGAAACGCACTCATGTGATACACAGGCCGCAGGGCGGTACCGGTAATGCCAAATGGAATGACAGATGGGGAATGGCTGTGCACCACCGCTATTACGTCGGGGCGTGCGCGGTAAATTGCGGCATGAATGAAACGTTCGAGATAACTTTTCCGATCTCCCGCGTTTAGCGCAGTCCCCGCGAGGTCATATTCGAGAATATCCTTAGACGTGACGAGCACCGGAGCGATGCTGCGTGAGAGTAGAAAATGATCGGGGTTCTTGTCATCACGCACGCTGACGTGCCCGAAAGCGTCGAGTATGCCCTGGTCATACAGGATGCGATTCGCGTATACCAATTGCTCCATGAGTTGGGGATTGACGCGGCTCTGCGGTGAAGGCGATAGCTGTGGACGAGCGCCTAACGTGTTCATGGAAGCGACAGCCCATAGCACGAGAATGGGCACGATCTTCAGAGCTCGCATTGCAATCCTCCGCTCCCGCAAGGTCTTTCAGGCAAGCCGCCACAGTATATGCGCAGTAATTGCGTGTGAAAAGATTGCCTGCGGCTGGCATGCAGCGCGATTCCATTCTGCATGCGTTGACACCCAACCCCGAGCGTTGTAGCCTCCGTTCATTATTTTGCGCTTGCCATATTGATTACCGGAAAGAGGAGAACATGCATCACGTGCTTCGCGCCGAGCAGATACTGCCAGAGCCTGCTTATATTGGCGACAGCAAAGCATTCAGCCGATGCTCGCTGGTTGACAGAGCGGCCGGTTCGGTTCACATGGGCCTGGGTTTATGCGCCCTTGAGCAGGGTGGACGCGTCGACACTCATTTCCACTCGTTCGAAGAGAGCTTTTACGTGCTCGACGGTGAACCTACTCTTATCCTGGACGGTCATGGCTATACGCTGTTGCCCGGCGCCTGCGGGTTAATCCCTGTGGCTGTGCCCCACGCATGGCTCGGGCCGGCTCAAGGCACTGCCCACTGGATCGACATGATGGCGCCGCAGCCTCGGCCGAAAGGCGCGCCAGAGGATACGTTTTTTCTTGGCCCGCCGTCGCAATACGAAATGAAGGAACTAGACATTCGTGACCCTCGATCGCGGCACCTGTTTCGCATGAGGGACAACGATATTCAGGTGGATAAACTAAAAATCGGATCGCGTGCCGATGCGCCCACAGTATCGGCCAGCATGGCCACCGCGCTGCTTGCTTACAGCGGTATTGCCGTCAAAATGCTGGTCGACCAACGGCTCGATTGCCAGCTTTCGTCCATGTTTATGGTGGAATACCAGCCCGGTGGCGTAGCTCATCCGCACGATCATCCGCTCGAGGAGTCCTATTATATTTTGGAGGGTACAGTCGAAGCGGTAGGTGATGATGCGAAGTATACGTTGCGAAAAGGCGATCTCTTCTGGACCGGCGTGGGCTGCATCCACGCATTCTACAATACGAGCAAAGGCACGGTGCGCTGGCTTGAAACACAATCGCCACAGCTTCCCGCCAGGTATTCCTACCGGTTCAGCCGTGACTGGGAATATGTGAAAGAGAAACTCGCGGCTACTTCGTCGACCGGCGCACGAAAAAGCTAATTGCGCTGGGCGTACAACTCTGCCGGTGAGATCACAGAAGCATCCAGCCTGAATCAACGTTCAGGTTGACGCCGTTCACGGATTCGTTATCCAGCAGAAATAAGCCCGCATTGGCTACGTCAGCCATGCTTGCCAACCGGCCGGTCGGAGTTCGCGCCCGGACGCGATCGAGTACCTCTGCAGGCTTGCCGCTCCACGCCGGACTGTCGCCGACGATTCCGGGATGAATCGCGTTCACCCGCACAGGCGCCAATTCCACGGCCAGCGTTCGTACCATGCTGGTGATTCCGCCGTTTACGATCGTAACGGTGGTAGATCCCGGGTATGGCCGTTCTTTGGCGAGTCCGCCAAACAAGACAATCGACGCCTGCCGAGCAAATCGCGGTGCAAGTGCATGTACGACCTCGGTATAGCCCACTAGCTTCAGCGTAACCAGTTGCATCGCGCGAGCAATGTCGTATTTGCGCACGCTGTTCTCGTCGCGTTGGATGGCGGCGATGATCAGGTGCTTTACCTCGCCAACCCCGGAGAGCCTTCCGGCCACTTCAACCGGACGTGTCAGGTCGAGCGCGATATGTCTGCATCCGCCGCCGATTTCAGTTGCGACACTTTGTGCGCTCGCGTTGTCCCGGCCCGTGATCACCACATCTTCGCCCCGGCGCGATAGCAATTGGGCGATCTCACGTCCGATTCCGGAAGTTCCTCCAACGACAACAGCGGTTCCTTTCACAGTCATCTCTGCTCCCATCGATCACTCGAAGTGACTACTTTTGGCTATTGCGTGTCCTGACGTAAGAAAGCGGGGCCACGGTACTCGCACAGACGCTGAAAAGTCAAATGTGTAGCCGCATTATATAACTGCCGTCGCATACCGCGTTTCTGGTATGCGTTTACGGTTTATCACGCATTCAAATGTTCATCCCCAGCCGTTAGATTAAAAGGTAAGCGATGCTCCCTCCTGCAACAGGGGCCTGAATCTGGCCTCGTCCGTCCAGCGGTACTCAACCGATAGGAGGGAACCAGAAACGTAGGAGGTTTTATGTCAACTCCAGCAAGCGTAGCAAAACACCCGATCCACCCAATGCTTATCGTATTCCCTGCCGGGCTGTTCGTATTTTCGTTGATATGCGATCTGGTTTACATATTCGGATCTCACCAGGCAGTTTGGAGTCAGGTCGCTCTTTACACTATGGGTGGCGGAATCATTGGCGCGTTGCTCGCGGCCGTTCCCGGCTTTATTGATTTTCTGTCGATAACGGAGCGGGACACCAAGTCTATTGCGTGGAAGCACATGCTCGTGAACGTTAGCGCCCTCGTTATTTTCATCGTGAATTTCTGGATACGCGTAAGAACCGGTACAGACGGGACGCTGCCCATCATACTGTCCGTTTTGGGCGTGCTTCTCTTTGCGGTGGGCGGCTGGCTAGGCGGTGAAATGGTCTACGTGAAAGGCGTTGGTGTGGAAAGTGAACATATCGAAACACCAGCGGGACAACAGCCGATGCGGCCAGCCAGAAGTTCTGCGGATATCCGGCGAGCCAGCTAAAGTATGCAGCGACGGTAGAGGGGGCGAGTTAGACCGACGGCGATACGTTCACTTCAGACGCGCCTGCTTGGCGCAAGCGCGCTTCGAGTTCGCCGTCCGACCCTGCAGGCGGATCGGTGACACCGATGAGGATTTTGCCGGACCATATCTGCGGGTCAGACAGCGGAGTCTTGAAACGGGGCAGGTGCGTACTGACGAGCAACGTGATCAGCGTTGAGAGGACTGCCCCCAGCATCGTTGTCTCATAGACAATTATTCCGTTGGTCCATGGCGGCGCGATGGGCATACCGCCCGTGGGGAGAGGATACGCTTTTTGGGTTAACGTGGTGAGCAGATAACCAATCGTCCCACCCAGCACTCCTCCCAAGGCGGCAAGCCAGTACATCGGGGTCTCGGCTTCTTCCTCACCGAATTCGTAGCCCTCAAATGGCTCCGATGACCGGACCACAATTCGCGCCTTGTCAAAACCCAAGCGTGATCCCGCGGCATGCAGCGCGTCATACCCTCGCTGTGCGGAATCGGCGTCCGGAAAGAGGCCGTATAGGGCTTTCATTGCGAGACATCCGTCGTGAGCGGCCGTTCCTGAACTGCAGAACCAGACACTACGCCCAGATGTGCCACACTGGGCTTCCGCATTCCTACGTTCAGTTCCCACATGGAAATGATTGGAACAAATTTGGCAAACAACAGGTATAGCAGTGCGATGAGCCCGAAGCCTGACGCCATGAGAGTGATCTCCGCCCAAGTCGGCCGGTAGTGGCCCCAAGTATATGGCAGAAATTTGTGCGCCAGCGACGGCACTACGATCAAAAACCGCTCAATCCACATGCCTGCCACGATGGTGGTTGAAGCCACCACTGTGCCGGTGATTGTTCGCAGCCGTTTGATCGCGAGGATGGGAGCGGGAATTATAAAGTTCAATACAACCATGCTCCAGAACAGCGGCGCATAGTTGTGGCGGATGGTTACCCAGAACACAGCCATTTCCGAAGCGCTGTTGCCATACCAATTCGTGAGCCGTTCGGCAAACGTGAAGTAGAACCAGAGCAGGCTCATGGTCAGGAGCAGCTTGCCAAGATTATCGAAATGTATTGGCTGTAGATATTCGTCGAGGTGAAGGAACTTTCGTAGCAGCGCCATGGCGAGGATCAGGGCCGCGATGCCGCTGAAAATCGCGCCGACAACGAAATAGGGGCCAAATATGCCGCTGTGCCAGCCAGGCACAATGGTCATCGCGAAATCCCACGACACGATGGTGTGCACAGAAACGGCCACAGGAATGATGGCAATCGCCATGATGTGCATGGCTGTTTCAAGCCTGTGCCATTGCCGCGGCGTACCCTCCCACCCGAGCGACAACAGCCCATACACTCTTTTACGCCAGCCGGCTGTTACGTCACGCACGGCGGCGAAGTCGGGAATCATCGGAAGCAGCAGGAAACTGACGCTGCCGGTCAGGTACGTCAAAATTGCGAAGAAATCCCAAGCGAGCGGCGAACGGAAGTTCGGCCAGATTTGCCGTTCGCTGGGGTAAGGGATCAAGTAATAGAACAGCCACGGCCGGCCTATGTGAATGAGCGGAATGATCGCGCCGATGGATATCGCGAAGACGGTAATGGCTTCGGCGCAGCGGGTGATAGGACGGCGCCAAGTAGCATTCGCCAGGCGCAAAATGGCAGAAATCAGAGTGCCGGCGTGGCTGATGCCGATCCAAAAAACGAAATTGGTAATATCAAAGGCCCAAAACACCGGCCAGTTAAGGCCCCAAATTCCGATTCCATGGTACAGCTGATAGAGGAACGCGAAAACGCCCGCTAAAACCAAACCTCCGGACACAGCCACGGCCACCCAGTATCGCATGCTGGTATGAAACAGCGGGCGCAGCAAATCGTTTTGAACTTGATCGGGCGTTTTGTCCATCGCGTTAAGTGCTTCGCTCGAGATAAGTAATTGCGGGCGCGGTACCGAGTTCTCCAAGCAGCTTCGTGCCTCGATTGGACCTGCCCAGACGCGAAACTTCGCTGTTGGGATCGTTCAAGTCGCCAAACACGAGCGCCTTTGACGAGCACGTCTGAACGCAAGCTGGATTGAACTCGCCATCTCTCATTTCCCGTTTTTCACTAGCCGCCTGAATTTCCGCACCACGAATGCGCTGTACGCAAAACGTACACTTTTCCATGACGCCGACTTCACGTACGGAAACGTCCGGATTCAGCTGCAGCTGCAAAGGCTTCTGCCATTCGGGATTATAAAAATTAAAGAACCGCACGTTGTAAGGGCAGGCATTCGCACAAAATCGGGTTCCGATGCAGCGATTATACACTTGAGCGTTGAGGCCATCGGGCGTGTGATAGCTCGCATATGTGGGGCAAACCGGCTCGCACGGAGCGGCCTCACATTGCTGGCAAAGAACTGGCTGATACTTAACACGCGCATTGGGAAACTCGCCTTCCCAGTAGCGTTCGACGCGAATCCAATGCTTCGCTCGGCCGCGTTCCGCCTGATCGCTGCCAGCGGTGGGAATATTATTTTCCGCGTGACATGCGACCACACAGGCTTCGCAGCCCGTGCAGCGATCGAGGTCCACGACCATTCCCCACTTGTGAGCCATACGACCTGTTGTCCCTTCAGCCGCGTTCGAGCGTTTCCTACCTCAACATACGAATACTATCGTGGCTCGTCTTCCGTCGGGAAGCGGCTCATCCCGCCAGCAAACATAATTAACTTGCCTTGCTCAGGCGCTCCGGCGCGGGCCAATTTCACCCGCGTAGCGGCCCATGCGAGCGAACCGGTTTCCGGTTCGGTGAGCGGCGCAAGAATGGACAGCGGGTTTGTACCGCGGCCGCTCGCATACTGTCCGAAGTTGTCGTGCCCTTGGCCAATCGGCATGGCAACCATGTCCGGTGCAATGCCCGGCGAAATGATCGCCGGTGCGCGCACACTGCCAAGCCGCGAACTGATCTCAACGATGTCGCCTTGGATAATCTTTAATTGCTCAGCCGTCTTCGGATTCAGTTCAACCCAACTCGACCACATAGCCGAGGTGAGCACGTCCGGCAGTTCCTGCAACCACGGCAGGTTTGCCACTGAGCCATCACCAAATGCCTGTGACGCGTACGGCATAAAATAGAAAGGAAAGCTATTCGCCTCGCCATCGAATACCGGGTCCGCAGCTTTTGTCGGCTGGCCAGTCACGCGCCCAGGTTGATTCGATGACTGGGACTTTGCGGGCGCACCCCACCAGCCACCCTGATCCTGTACTTTTGTCCAGAACTCGTCATCGTCTTCCGCTTCAATTCCGCTGGGCTGTTTACGAAGCGGAACAAAGCTAGCCTGGAGCATGGCGTCAAACGTCTTCCATGGCAGGGCGGCCGCCATATTACCGCCAAGCGATTGCGCAACCTGAAGAAGCACGTCTGGCATCGCGCGCGTATTATGCAGCGGTTGAACAGCAGGGGGAGCCAGGTTGGCAACCATCATCCTCGCCCCCGACTCAGGAGTGCTGTCGAGCCACGACTCAATGGGCGCGTGGTCCGGCAGAATCAGGTCGGCGAACACGCTTGTTTCATCTATAAAACTTCCGAAGCTTACGATGGTTGGAATCTTGCCCAAAACCTCACGCATACGCACGCTCGCCGGCGCGGAGAATGCAGGGTTTGCGTTGTAAACCAGCAATACTTTCGGCGCGTGTTGGTCGTTCTTCAAAACTTCCTGAGCAAGATTGTTCAATGTGGTGAAGCTTCCCTGAACTTTGGTGGCAGCGGGAGTCGCGCTCTTGAAAGGCGGGTCAGGCATGAAACTTAAAAGCGGAGGCTCACTTTGACCGGTATCTACAAGCGAGTGGAGTGCGTTCACTGCAAGCGCGTTGAATAAGCCGTTGGTCTGCGCCAGCGGTGCCCCTCCGATGATTGCAGCGCCCCGGCCGCTCTGCGCAAGACTCCGTGCCAGACGATCTACGGTCGAAGCGTTCACGCCGGTCAGTTTCTCTATGTTCTCCGGCGCATACTCGCGCAGACCTTCACTCCAGCCCGCGATCAAAGACCCGGCGTGCGTTTGCGCTCCACGAGGAGAAAGTTTTTCGCGCAGGATCACATTAGCAATACCCAGCGCCAGCGCGCCTTCCATACCAGGCTTGCAGGGAATCCACTCGTCAGCATTCGCGCCGGTCTGGGACATGCGCATCTCGACCTGCGCGAATCTGCCGCGCCGTCCCGGGGTGCCCTGTCGCATCTCGCCATAACCAATTGACTGGGCGACGGGCGAGTTCCACGTGCCGAGGAAATCAGCGCCAAAAGAGATCAGGTAATCCGCGCGCGCAATATCGATGGTGGGAAGTGCAGCGCGGCCGAAGCTAAGAAGATTCGCTTGTCGCAGGACACTCTCGTCAAGCGGCTCATAGGCTACGGCAGGCGGAGCGCCAAACGCTTTCAGGAATTGCTCGATCAATTCACGCCGCTGTCCCCGCAGAGGGCGCGCCAGGAAACGAAGCGAGGCAGCATCTCCCGCCGAACGAAGCCCGGAAAGATGAGTTCCCAACTGAGCAATCGCATCATCCCAGGTTATTTCCTGGAACTCTCCTGAACCCCGCATCCCGCTGCGCTTCAGCGGATTTCTGAGGCGGTCCGGATGATAAGCGACCTGAAGACCGGCTTGGCCGCGAGCGCAAAGCTTCCCGAGGTTCAGCGGATGCTTTGGATTACCTTCCAGTTTTTTCGCAAGGCCCATCTTGATGAGCCCCGTCTGCCCTTTGCGCAGTACTTCGGCTTCGCCTTGCATTACGCGAACGAGCATTCCGCAGCCCGATTCACAAATCGTGCATACGCTGGGCTTCCATGCGGCGACGCCCGGAACCAGATCTTCCTCGGGAACGAAACGAATAAGCTGATGATCGGGTTTGCCGCAGGAGTCAAGCGCCGCGACCACTCCGGTGAGAGCAGAAATCTTAATGAAGTTACGCCGTTCCATAAACCCGAAGCACCCTTGTACAACGCATTAACTACCGTTCCGTATCAAAAGTAATCAGTAATGACACGTCAAGCAATCCACCGACACTTTGCGTTCCTGGTGGCAGTTGATGCAGAAACCCATATTCGTATTCACGACCTTTTCGGCCGTGGTTTGTTTGGTCATATCGCCGTGGCAGGTCGAACACGGCACATTGGCGCTGATGTGTGGCGCGTGATTGAATTTGACGTGAGCAGACGCGCTGTAGTCGTACACCCTGGCCCAGGGAATTTCCTCACCGCGCGCTAGATATGCGGCAATCTTTTTAATTTCCGGCCGGTCCGTTGCGATCACTTGATGGCACGTCATGCAGAACTTAACGCCAGGAATCACGGCGTCGGGCCCCTCGTCCACGCCAACGTGGCAACTCACGCACTGCAATCCCTTCGCAAGGTGCACTTTGTGCGTGTAAGCGATCGGCTGTGCCGGATGCGATGGGTGCCGGTTCAAGAAATCTGAGACAGACGCCATTAATGTGGGGTGCGCAGGCGTGAATACGCCTGAATTGGCGGGCCGATAAACTTCCGGACCGCGCGCTGGTAGCGCCGCTTGGACCAGCGCCCACACGCCCGCGGTCGCGAGGACAATCAGAACTCCACTCTTCCAACTTTTCAAAGCTCGCATGCTGGTGAATGAGTGCTCTGCTCAATAATGTAGAAGAGCAGTGAAGTGTAACAAATCAAGAGACAAGCCCGAAATGTGAGTCACGCACGACGAATACCTGAAGCTTAAGAAAGCTAAAATAACGCAGCCTTCGCCCGTGAGAAGGCCGTTCAAATTGCCAGCGCACCCCTCGTACTCTGTCGCCGAAACGAATTCTGACCGCGAATCTGTGAGCGGTAATTATGCCGCTTTGATTTTCACGACGTGAAGAGTTTTCGTCGCCGTATTATAGGTGCCGGAAACCGTCACCTTCGATCCAGCAAGCGCCTTGGCCTTCTTCTGATCATCGAGCTGATACGCCATCTTCTTCGACGCGTCAAACAGGACATACTTACCGCCGATTCCCACGCATCGCTCAGTGCAAGCCTTGGCATCTTCGCCCGCCTTCATCATGTTCTGATGGCCGCCCAGCAAGGCGCACTGGCTGTCCATAATTTCGCCCGTGAATGTTTGATCTTTCTGTGCGGCTGCAGCCATTGTCCAGAACACAACAAATGCAATGACGCTCAGAAAAATGGTTTTCATTTGGTGTCTCTCCTTGAATTGCGAGCCATGATAGCGGAACACAGTGCTCTGTGTGGTTTCCATGATTCGCGGAACCTCAATTTTTATCACTTACCAACTGGCCTTGTCCATGACGAGTTGGTGTTCCTCAATACTGGGTACTTAGATGTCTCCTGCCAGTCGCAGGGTTGGAAGCGAGGCACCGCGCAATTGCCTCGCTTCAGCAGGTCCAATCTTGCGAAAAGCACTCCGCGCAGTGCGCTACTACAACTCTAGTTTATCGTTTTGCAACTGCACGAGGCGCCACGGGCGGCGTCGGCTTCGCAAACCTTGTAGGCGGAATCGGTACGTTTAACTGCACAGTCTTCAATTCAGTTGACGCGCGACCGTCCGTCCACGTTGCTGTCTTCTTAAACGGGATCTTGACTCCAGACACTTCGCGGTAATCCGAGAAGTCAACTTGCTCAGGGCTGGTTCCGAGCGGGACTTCGGTGTAACGCAGTACGCGCAGCAAGAGTCCTGTTTCCTTGTCGAAATAGAGTTTCACCGGAGACTTCACTGCATTCATTCCCTGAACCACCACAACGTCGTGATCATCAATCGTCGCCGGATAGCCGACGCGCCAGTCGGTAAGAGACTCTTTAATCCGTGCTGGCAAAGCCAGGGTAGCGTCCAGTCTCACATCGGCTAGATCGTGACCAACCAGCGTGTACACCGGCACGGGAGTGTCAACGTCCGGAGCCGCCATCCACCCGGACCGCCCGTCGTACGTGGTGGTGTTGTTCCCGCTGCGGTTATGAACAATGCTGGTGAATTGATCCGGCGCTTTTGCATAGATCTCAATGGCGTGCTGCTCGGTGTCGTCATAGCCTTGGTACGTACCCTTGGCCACAACACTTGTGATAGCGGCCAAACGCTTGGCTCCCCCAATTGCCTGTATGTACTTATCCAGAACTTGGTCGGCGGAAGGCGCTCCAGGCGCCTGGGCGGCGATTTCGTCCGGCTCGTCAGGAGGCGGAGCCCCATATTGTTCGGCTAGATTTGGAGTCACCTTAGGCTTGAAGCCAAACCGGTGGCACGAATAGCACGTGACCTCACGTTTTCCACCGAAGTATGCCTGATTGATGCCGTTCATCATCAGCACCATCTTGCGCGCAGTTTGTTTGTGCTCGTTATCGTCCGCGTACCTCGCCCAGTTGCCTCCGGCTTCCGGCACATGGCAATACGTGCAATTTGCGCCCAATGAGGCGGAAAAGAATCCCATCGTCTGCATGAACTGCCTGACCGTCAGTCCCTTGAGCACCTGAATGTTCTTGAAAAGATCGTCAGCCATAACTTGCTTTTCAGGGGAAGCGTCTTGCGGTTTCGCTGCTGCTGCCCGAGGCTGCGCGGCTGTCTTCGCTGGAGCTTTTGGTTTCGGCGCGGCCGTCTGGCCCATCGCTCCCGTCCCGAGCATGGAAACAAACATCACAATGCCAAGGATGGTGTGCGTCGATCCGAATTTCATGGTGCCTCCGCTGCTATGAATACAGAAAATGTGCGACCGGAACTTCTATCGTTGTCGTCAAACCTGATGACCAAACGGGACAATTTACACAATTCCGCTTTGAACGTCCAGGCTGCTGTACCGGCCGGCGGACAATATACACTTCGCTATTCACGCAGGCAAATGGTCGCCGCTGTATTTCCGCTGCTGTGCTTGACACACGTCGGTTGGAGGTGGTACAGGCGAAGCACACGGGGCGGCGTTTTTTCGGCAGTGCTCTGCGATGGATCGCTTTAAATGCCCGGCATTTTTTCAAGGAGCGAACTCAATGGATAGGGAATTCGTCAACATTTCTCCACGCGGGCTGTCCGTAACTGCAGGTAGCAATCTAGTGGTCCGCATCATTACGGCTGCCGCTTGTGTGGGATTGCTCCTGGCGTGTGCGCTTCCAGGATGGTCACAGTCGCAGGCGGTGAATGGCACCATTCGGGGTCAAATTACCGACCCAAACGGTGCAGTTGTGCCTGACGCTCAGATCACTCTGAGCAGTGGCGACACGGGATTCGCTCGAACGGTGGTTTCGGATGCGGACGGCTATTATGTCGCTCCGAACTTGCCGCTTGGTTCCTATACGGTGACCATAGAGAAGGATGGGTTTTCCAAGCTGCAGGTGCCTGGCGTCACGCTCGAGGCGGGCCAGGAAGCTGTAATCAACGGCGCCCTTAAGGTTGGTACTGTGACGAGCGTTATCGAGGTCACGGGCGGTGCGCCCATCGTCGAACCGGCGCGCACGAATATCGGACGAACAATCACGCAAGCCGAAGTCGTCAACCTCCCGTTGACCTCGCGCAACCCTTACAATTTCATTCTGTTTCAGCCCGGCGTAAGCGGCCATCCCAATCCCGAGCTGGGCATCCCGCGCACTATCAATACCAATGGTCAAATGGACCGGATCAATTATCAGATGGACGGCATGGTAGATACGCAGAGTGACCGCTACGGTCTGCGGCTGTTTCCGATCTCTGACGTATATGTGCGCGAAGTCCAAACGGTTACGAACAGCTTCGCACCTGAGTTCGGAAACACTACCGGCATTATTTACAACGTGATCTCAAACTCTGGCACGAATAGCCTGCACGGTATGTTTCAGTGGGTTCGGCGGTCTATAGACGCGACTGCGCGCCCTCTGTTGCTTTCTCCGACTGCGACAAAACCTAATTTGGGGCTGTCAGATTACTCCGCGAACTTGGGAGGACCGCTCATCCGCAACAAGCTTTTCCTTTTTGGCGGTTATGAGCATATGGAACGCGGTTCGCCGGTTCCAAACACGATCGCTGCGGCTGATGCGGCTGCACTCGGGCTATCGAGCAACTTGCTGGCAACCGCGCCTGGGCTGCTGCACGCGCAATTCGGCAATATTCGCGCCGATTGGAACATTTCTTCGCGCAACCAGGTGTTCTTCCGCTACAACCATTTTCGAAACGATTTCCCGTTTAACACCAGCGTCGGCAATATCTTTGCTCTGGATGCTGCGACCGATTTTCAGGACCGCGCCCATGTCGTCGGCGCACAGCTCATAACCACCTTCTCGTCGAACCTGCTAAACGAGCTGCGTTTCTCCTGGGCCTATCGCAGCAATACACATGTCAACGATCCGCTCACGGGAACCGGTCCACAAATCTTCATTCCGGGCCGGGCGGTTTTTGGCGGCAGCGGAAACGTTCCGAGCCTTCCAAATCAAGGTGGCGCCGGCGATGTTTTTACCGAAAAAATTCCAAACTGGACTGAAAATCTCACCTGGATCCGGGCGGCGCACACGATGAAGTTCGGCGGCTCGGTTTCCATTATTCAGGATCTGCAGCGGTTTCAAAGCTTCACGCAATATCAGTTTCCAAGCATCGCGGCGTATGTCGCGGCGAAATCACCGACCGCCACCCTCGCCCAGAGGCAGGCTTACACCACGTTTACAAGCTCGAACGACCCGAGTGGCGTCAGTTACCAGTCGCTGTTCTACGGATTGTACGCTCAAGACAGTTGGCAGCTGCGGCCGTCCTTGGTAGTGATTTACGGGCTTCGCTGGGACCGCTACCAAGCTCCGGATGCAAATCCAAACGCACCTTTTGTCTTTTCACGTCAATTCAATACTCCCAGCCGGGATTTCTCACCGCGTCTGGGTGTCGCGTGGCGACTCGGTTCCAAAACAGCGGTACGTGCCTCTTGGGGTATGTTCTACGATCAGCCGCCAACGAATCTCTGGTTTAATTCGCTCAATCAGGACGGCTCCAATCGAACGAGCTCGATCTCGCTCTCAGGCACCAACGGCGGTGCGGGTACCGCGAGTCCGGGCGCTCCAGTGTTTCCGAGCACGACGTTTACCGGCGGGACGACTCCGATTCAGAGTGTGGTTACGGTCACTCCCAATTTCCGGAATGCGTACACCCTCAATGCCAGCTTGCAGGTTTCACATCAGATCTCGCAAAACGACGCGATTAGCGTTGGTTACATTAATACCGCCGGGCGTGACCTGCTCTTTCTGCGCAACATCAATTTGATTAATCCGATAGGCAGACTCGCTGATGGGAGGCCAATTTTTTCAAGCACCATTAGTGCCGCGACTCGCCTCGATCCGCGGTTCAACAATGTTTCTTTGCAGGATGTGGGAGCAAATTCCAGCTATAACGCGCTGCTGGTTACCTATCAACATCGCTTCTCGCGTGGTTATCAGGTAAGCGCCTCTTACACGTTCTCTCACACGATCAGTGATGCTCCCGACGTAAACAGTTTCGAGCAGAATCTGCCCATCGAAGATCCGACGAACCGAAAACGGGATCGTGGGAACAGCAGTGTCAATCGCCCCAACGCTTTGACCATCAGTTCCGTGCTTGAGCCGACCGTTAACGTTCGCGAAAAAATACTGCATACCGTCCTGAACGGGAATATGTTTGCGATTTTGGCAAACCTCTCGTCCGGCGATCCGCAGAACATCACGGCCAGCCAGGCACTCAATGGCGACTCGACGACCGGCTCGGTGACACGCCCTGCATTTATCGGGCGTAACACCGTCCGCGGCCCAGCTATCTACCAGATCGATCTGCGTTATACGCGCACCGTGTACACGTTCAGGGAGCGAATTCGTGCCCAGTTCATCGCCGAAAGCAACAATCTTTTTAACCACCCGAATATCACTTCGCTGAGGACTTCAGGATTTGCCGTGACCCCGGCTACTGGCATTTTGCTGGCTCCCTTGCCGACTTCATTCGCTCCCACGAGTACGGTCCTTGAAGCGCGTATTGTGCAGTTCGGCTTGGCTGTGAAGTGGTGATCTTTTCAACCGCCACGCGCGATTCTACAATTCTCCGGTCGTCGCGCCTGGTTTGGCGGCGCATCGCCTGACCTGCCAGGCGACCGGAGAATCATGCGCTCGAAGAGCCCAAAATCCACACGGCGTTTACGAGCCTCGCCTCCCGCCGCCGAGTTATTTCCCGCGCCGGCGTACGCGGAAACCGTCCTTGCGCGTAACTTTGCCGACTCGCAACAGTATTTTCTAGGTGCTTTACTTGATATTCATGCGGCTCATGGCCTGATGCTGGCGCGGCAGAGAATACTTTCGAAATCCGACGCCCGCATCTGCCTTCAATCGCTCAACGAATTGGATCGCGTTGCGCTCGAAAAATGCACATACGACGGCAGCGTAGAGGATTTTTTCTTTGAGGTTGAACGGCGGCTTGCCGACGTCTGCGGAGAAGAGGTCGCCGGAAAGCTACACACCGCGCGCAGCCGTAACGACATCGACATGACGCTTTACCGGATGGTGCTGCGCGCACAAATCTTGAAAGTAGTTGAAGCGGAAAGCGACGTCGTTCGCGTGCTGCTCGACCTGATCCGTCTGCACCTCGACACTATTATTCCCGCCTATACGCACACGCAACCCGCGCAGCCTACGACGCTGGCGCATTACCTGATGGCTTCGGTGGAATGGGCGTTGCGTGATATCACGCGGTTCACGGCCGCATTCGCCAACGTAAACACGTCGCCGCTCGGCGCATGCGCCATTACCACTACCGGGTTCCCGATCGATCGCGAATACACCGCACAACTTCTCGGATTCCAGGGATTACAACGGAATTCGTATGGCGCTATTGCGGCCGTTGATTACCTCACTGAAGCGAGCGCCTGCGTCGCTGTAGCTATGACAAACCTGGGCCGGCTGGTACAGGACCTGCTCCGCTGGTGCACGGCAGAATTCGGATTTCTGCGGCTTTCCGATGGGTACGTGCAAACCAGCAGCATCATGCCGCAGAAACGCAATCCTGTTGCGCTCGAGCATACGCGCATCCTGGCGAGCAAAGCTTTTGCCCAGTCCAAGGCAGTTATGGATTGCCTGCACAACACGCCGTTCGGAGATGTGGTGGATAGCGAAGATGACCTGCAGCCTCTGGTCCTTTCCGCTTTTGCGGATGCCGTGCGTGCTCTGAAATTGTTCGCAAATCTCATGGCCGGTGCGGAAGTCCAGCGCGAACGGCTGCGAGAATTGGCAGAGTGCCGTTTTCTTACGGTTACCGAACTTGCTGACACTCTCGTACGGCGCGAATCCCTGACCTTCCGGCAAGCGCACCATCTGGTTTCCGCCGCGGTGAAAGCGGCGGGCCTGCACGACACTCGCCATGCATTCGTCAGGAATGTCCAGAAGCTCGCGCCCTCGATTATCGGACGCTCGCTGGCAATTTCTGCGGCTGATCTGCACAAGGCGCTCGATCTGGACAACTTCGTGCGCGTGCGGACGACCATCGGTGGACCCGCGCCAAAGTCGATGAAGGCGGAGATCCTACAGGCTGACGCGGACCTTAAAGATGCGGTGGCTTGGGCGGACAAAACGAGGAAATTGCTCGCGAGTTATCCACTGCGCATTCAAAAAGACGCTGTAGCAATCGGAGTCCGCTACCGTTAACTCGACGTGTTATACCGAGCTTATTTTGTATCGCTGGCGTCGTAGACGTAGCGGATCGACAAAGAAAAGCTGGACAGGCCGCCATCTAAGTAGATGTTCTCATACAGTTGCTGGCCATCCGGAGACATTTCAAAACTGCGGCGCAACTCTCCCCCCATCGGGCTCTTGCCAATGGTGACCAATCTGTCGCCTTCCCAATGGGCGGTCATTTCCTGATATTTATCGTCTTTCTGTTTCTGTAGTTTTCGTCCGTCCGTATAGAAGACGCGTTTGCGATTCTGGTCATCAGAAAGATCAATTTCCGCGTCTTTTACGGCCAGCGCTATCGAAGTGGCTGGAGACAAAAACTCCTGCATCCGTGCGTTATTCAAGTCGCCCTGCCAACCACCCGTGTCTGCGCCGGGACGGCCGTATGGCCCACCGCCCCATCCTCCGCCCGAGCCGGGACCTCCCGAGCCTGGACTGCCCGATCCGGGATACGGGTAGCCATTTCCGCCCGGTCTGCCACCGCCATATGGTCCGTTCCCATTATTCACCCGTCGACTTCGAGCTTCTTCTTGTGCTTGCTGCGCTTTCAAACGTCCGTCATCGCTTTCGGCGCGATTCAACTTCCAGCTTCCCGCCAGTGTGCGCTTTTCTACTGGCGCTTTTCTTACTTCCGCCGGACGTTGCGCTTGCGAAGGCGCCTGCGAAGCTCCCGGTTCGCGGGGTGACTGCGGTTGCATCGGCCCCGCGGGCGCTTGCGCGAGAACGATATTGAACGCTCCCCCCGCGAGGACGGCGCAAATGACGGCCCCTATTTGCATTTTTGCCATGTCAGCTCCTCATACATGCTCTGCTTGGTCTGCAATCATCGGGCACACAGCTTACACTGGTATTGTGATGCTTTAGGGGTTGCGGCGGTAGCCTCCGCGGCAGTGTTAAATCTCTGTCTCGCTGGCCACGGGAATTCCGCTGCCCGGCTGTCTGTCTGGTTACTTTCTGTTAAACAACGCAATTTATTTATTGGCGTGTGAACCAATTGAAGTACTATCTGTCAACGTTCGTGACTTATATTTTGTTGCAGGGAAGCTTCACTTGGGTACTAGGATTTGCCCGACCTTTGTGGAGGTGAGATTGAGTATCAAAGAAAATGCATTAGCTTTGGTGCTAACGGAATTGCGCGAGGAAGTCAGCAAACTGAAGAACGACCTCGCGTCGATGAAAGAGCAGCGGGCAAACGCGAAACCTGAGTTCAGCGGTGACCTGCGAGACGACGTGCAGTCAGTTACAGTCTCCGAGGCGATCTTTACTGACGATTCGATGTACCGTCACTAGCTCACTTCGCGCTCAGCCGTCCCTGGTCTACATACGAACGGATGAAGAAGGTGCAGGGAAAGACTGCGCTTTCCGAGCAAGCTCGGCGAGCCATGCATCTACGACGTAACGCTGCTCCGCTGTCATTTCATCAAACACCACGCCCATTCCCCAGCCGTCGTGCTTATAAACAACCCTTCCCGTCAAAACACATTTGCTTCCGCCGTACCGGATACAGAGGCCTAATTCCGTTCCCAGTGAAAATCCCTCCACCGTATCTACGTAGCACCCCTGCGCACTCAATTCAGAAACCACCGACACGAGCCGCGTGCCATTGTGCAGCGCGGTGACTTCGACCTCGGCAACAAAAGAGAACCGCGGGACGCGTCGCCTGACCGGAAAAGAATGCTCACGCATGGCGATCGCCTTGTAGTGCGTTCCTGTGCCGCTGCCAAGCTTTGCTGGGTCGCATAATTTGATTGTACGGGAATGCGGTGCGAATGAACGTGAGATGCCTTTGACGATTCCCAAAGATACATCTGACCACGTGTACAGGTAATGCTGAGTGAGCGGTGGCTCCCAAATCTGCCGAACGGGCGACCTGCTTCTGCTACGATTCAACATGGCTTCTGATCACGACGGCTCACGTATTCCGTAAGCGCGCGGGTATCGAGCAAATGGCGAGACGGTTCAAATTTATTGCCTGCGACCGGGTTCACGCGTGCATCTCAGTTAATGTATTCGCGCGAGGAGAACATCTATGAAGCTCAGCCTGGGACTGCCACTAAGCCTTTTACTTTGCGGAATCGTGTGTACGGCTGCAAACGTGCGTGCGCAGCAGCAGCGGACCGAGCCGTTCGGATTCAAGATGGGGATGACCAAGGCCGAGGTTATTGCCGCGGTCGGCGCCAAGTCTGTTCAGCGGGACACTGGCGACACACTGAAGCTTACGCGCGCGCCGAACTCTCAGTCCGACTTCGAGTTTTACCTGGTGACGATCTCTTCCAATAGCGGTGTGGCCAAGGTCAGCGGCATTACAAAAGACATCAAGACGAATGGCTCTGGCGAATCGCTGCAAGAGAAATTTAAGGAGTTTCAATCTGCTCTCGAAAACAAGTACGGGAAAGCCACCCAGATGTACGATTTTGTGGATGCCGGCAGTATGTGGAAGAGCCCTCAGGATTGGATGATGGGCCTGTTGAAGAATGACCGTAACCTCCTGGCATCGTGGGAGTTTAACGAGGGAGCGAGTATCTCTGAGAAGGCGGAGGCGTCTGCAAGCGACGTTGGCTGGATCATCGTCCAGTACGAATTCTCGAATTTCGAATCATGGCAGCAGGAATACGCGCAAAAAAACAGCGGTTTATTTAAGTAGCAACGAAGCGGAGAGGGTCGATTGTTTACGCCCGAAGACCCAGCGAACGACAGTTCCAGCAACCATCAGGACGGCAACTCCGACAACGAAAAATGTAATGAATAAGAATTTGGTAAAAGCTGAGAGCCAGTCGGGTTTCACAGCGAGATTTACTTCTGCAGGCATTTCGGAGAACTGATCCCGCTCGTTGTGAGTGACCGTACCCATAGTAAATCCCCTCAATGCGGAGCAACGCGGGGACGGAGCGCCAGCAGTGTACGTTATTGCATTCTGCATGCCATTCTGACGATTGTGAAATTCAAGGGGAAGTCAATTCAATCTACCGCGGTGATCTGCAAAGTATTTCCATTTCACGGCACTTGCTTCCCCGCAAAACGCCCACTCTGCGGCGCACGCAACCTGAGCGAATCTGTCCAACGGAGGGGGATGGCTGATCTAGAACTGCCGGATCACGTCGAATCACATCAACGGCTTCCGGGGTACGGCAGGATGTCGGGCTAAATGTGCAGCAGTTTTGCCAGGTTCCCGCCCAGTATCATCTCTTTTTGAGCATCCGGTATGGCTGCGTTGAGGATAGCGTCTACTGTGTCCGGCCACACAAGTGGTATGTCGGTCCCGTAAACAACCTGGCTGGGCCCCAGTTCAGCTACGAGATGCCGCAAACCTTCCGGCGAAAAGATCATGGAATCCACCATCAACTGCTGATGAAAGTATTCGCTCGGTTTTTTCTTGTTTGCGCATTGCGCATTTGCACGCACATCGCAAGCTACTTCCGTGCGGCCGAGGTATGACGGCAGGTAGCCGCCGGCGTGAGCCGCACAGATCTTAAGTCCAGGAAACTTGTCGAGCGTGCCATCGAAAATCAAGTGACTCAGGAAAACCGTCGTCTCCAGAGGGTTGCCGATGATATTGCCCAGATCGCCTCTGCCTTTCAATGCATCTTCCTTGATCACATTGTCGGCACCGCCCGGATGCATGAAAACGAGCACGCCAAGTTCCTGTACTTTCGCCCAGAAAGGATCGTACTTAGGCGCAGACAACGACTCACCCTCGACATGGCCCCCAATGGAGGCGCCACGCATGCCCAACTGCTTCACGGCGTGCTCCAATTGCTGGGCTGCCAGATCAGGAAACTGCAACGCAGGCGACGTGAAGCCTACAAAGCGGTCCGCATGCGCTGAACACCATTTCGAAAGGCCCTCATCTTGTACCTGGACAATCTTGGTTGCCAGGTCGCGATCAGCGGCGTACCACCAATAGGTATTAATGCTCAGCGCCTGCACATCAATGCCGCGACGATCCATTTCTTTCAACCGGTCGGGCCCCAGGGCTCGGCCTCCGGCCTGAGCGGCGCGCGCGAGCGGAGTGCCTTTAACGACGTCCGCCACCTCGGGAATGGTGGCATGAGCATGAACGTCGATGACCTTCACGCGCCGCCCGCCAACTCGCACCTCTCGCTTGGTTGAGGCGGTGGCCTCGGGTGCCTGGGGCTTTCCGCCCAACAAGGCGCGGTCGGCAATAAGCATCCCCGCTGTAGCGCCGGCTACCGTCTTCAGAAATTCTCTTCGATTCGCCATCGGGCCCTCTTTTCTTGTCTTAACCGCTAACCTCACCGCTACCTGTAAATCAGTTTCGGCGTTCCCGGCGCTATTTACTCGATGGCGCCGCACGGTTTATTACGGTGTCGCGGAAATGCTCATACTCGGACATCGAGCAGCTATAGGGATCCCAGGAGTCCGATTTTGTTAACGCAAAGATCTTTTTCCCAATCCATGGCCGTTCGTAAGCCTTCGGGTCGTCAAACGTAAGGTCGAGTTCCAACGTGTCATGGTCGATCCGGCGGAAGCGTTCCACGAGATGCAGTGCGTCACTGTGCGATCGCCCGACATGATCGATCCAGGTTTTATCATTGAACCCGATCGTGTCAATCACGAGTGTATCCCCCTCATATCGGCCAATGGAGTCACCCCACCAGGAGGGCCCGGGATCTTCGAGATGTCCACGATTCATGGCAATGGGCCGCCAGAATGGACCGTATTCGTACATCATGTACACAACGTCAGGGTGCTGCTCAAATCTGAAGCGCGTAGGTACGAGGTAGATTCGTGGAAACCCGACGGGATCGCAGTATTTCAGCCGCGGGTCGGTAGTGTTCTCAAACGTTGCATTCGGACCCGATTCGGGCCGCTCGGCCCTAAGCTTCGCAAGTGTTCCTGGTTTATATGGTGTGTCATCTTCCGGCGTGCCCGCTTTTCGGCCATTTGGGTCAGAGATGCTGAACGTTTGCCCGGAGGGGTGGCTATCCGAATAGCCCCAATATCCAGAAAAATCAGGTATTTTGCTTTGTGTGCGCGATTTTGCGGATGTTGGCGCTGTGGTCTGAGCTCGCATCACGAACAGGCCTGCGAAAGCCGCAAACACCGTAAGGAACAAACCCATTAAGAAATTCCGCATTTCTAAAACTCCTCACAACGCAAGCGCCGGCCTACGTGTTATCGCAAATTATCCCCAATCATCGAGAGTCGGGATACGCGCGAAGTAACTCACCATTTTCAAACATAACCTTCTGAATGATCCCTACCGGGGCGCCGTTCTTAGCAGGATGAAAGTAAACCGTGACAGCATCTCCCACCTTCAACGATTTTTTGGTCCAATTTCTCTGGCTCAGCATGCTGGGTGGCGGCGCTTCAACAATCCAGTGTTCGACGACGCCTTTGTCATCTGTCGCATCGAAATGGATTTGGCAATGGGGATTTGTCCACTCAATATCTATTATGGTCGCCTTCCTGGAACTTAACTTCTCCATATCGTAGCCCGCTGACCCGTGATGAGCGGATGCCGCGGACGAGAGCAGAAATATGCCTGTGGCGACAATTAGAGACCTGATCAGTTTCACGTTGCACCCCAAAATCCGAATTTCAACCGGTAGGCGGCAGATGTGGGTCCAACACAAAATGTCCCCTGGCCCGAATGGTACGTACGGCACACTGTAGTGTCAAGGCGTGCCCAGCCGTGCCAAGGCGTGCGGAGAGAGGAATGCAATCAACCATTTTGCTCAATTTTTGATTCTAGGTAAGATCACTCGACGCTCAATCTTTCGCAGGAGTTGTGATTTATGGTCACCGATCGTCCGCCGCGCAGGCGTGTCCTGCTGGGCGAGTTCTTGAAGAGCGAGAAGCTTAGTCAAATCGAACTTCCTGCAAGCGAGCAGTGCAGCGCGCTGGCGTCGTCTATTGAGTCGGCCATGAAGCTCGGTACGCGCACAGCCATCCTGCAGGCTTGCTCCGATTTTCTTGCCGTGGCGTCCAATTTTTATGAAGTCAAAACGCCGGACGTACGCGTCCTTGCTGCGCGTCCACTACGCATCCGGGAAACTGGATCGATCGAGCTGTTTGGCGATTATACGTTCAATACCATGATGATACGCGTCTGGACGCGCACTGCCGTTCGCAAGCAAATTACCTCGTTCGGCACGTTTCTTAGCACGTTGTGTCACGAGTTCTGCCACCATCTCGACTGCCAGCGGTTGGGGTTCCGGCAGTCGCCACACACACGGGGATTCTACGAGCGGACTGCGCTCCTGTACCACCATGCGCGAGGAACACCTGCGAAAAGGCTCATGTGGGTGCGCATGCCGGGGAATCGGTGGCGAATAGACTGGCAGCGGATGCGGTCTTCTATCTGAAGAAAGTACCTCGCAGAAGCCTCACTGCCGCCGCTCATCTTCTGCTGACGCGTCGCCGCTGATCAGCCTCCGCTGATTGCGGGCAGGATCGTAATTTCACTAGGGTCCACGATTACTGTCGCCAAACCGCCACCGTCTTTGATGTTGTCCTGGCCGACGAATATGTTGAGATGTTGGCGGATCTCGCCTTGCTCGGTCAGAACACGGTCCCGCAGCGCTGGACAATCGCTCCACAGATCGGCCAGCGCCTCGGCTACCGTTTGTCCTCCAGTATTCAGGCGGACTTCAGCCTTCCCATTTGCATAAACCCGGAGGTAAGAAGGGATGTAGAAAACGACTCCGACCATTTTGTGCCTTTGTTGGGGGCTAGCCGTCACACCTTGAGTTTTCGTCCTGTGCACTAGCGTTTCGTCTTCGTCGCAGGCTCGCGAGATTGGGTTCGTTTCGAGGACCCATTGACGACAGCAGCCCTGACGCATGTAATCGCGGGCAAAGCGTCTGCGATCAACTGCCACGAGCCACCGCTGTTGGCAGATCCAAACAGCTTTCCGCTACGCGTACCAAAGTAAATCCCTGCGTCTTCGAATGAATCCGTGCCCATCGCGTCGCGCAACACCGTCTCATACGCGTCATTTTGCGGCAGGCCCTGTGTGAGTGGCTCCCACGAGCCGCCCGCATTTGACGTGCGATAGACGCGTGCCTTCCCCTCGGGACCGCAGCGCATCTCCCGCTCCAGTGGAAAAATGTAAGCGGTGTCAGGATCGTGCGGGTGCACCACCATGGAAAATCCAAAATCGGAAGGAACGTCGTGTGCGATGTCCTGCCAACTGTCGCCTGCGTCATCACTGCGAAAAAGTCCCCCATGATTTTGCAGGAAGAGCCGGTCAGGGCGCGCAGGATGCCGCGCAATTTTGTGCACGCATTGGCCGAATTCGGGGTACTTGTTCGGGAGAAACTCCGCAGTTACGCCTTTGTTCCGTGCGTTCCAGGTCTTACCTCCGTCATCGGTGCGGTAGACCCCGCCCGCGGAGATTGCCACGTGCACTCGCTTTGGATTTGCTGGGTCGGGCAACACAGTGTGCAAGCACAATCCGCCGTTTCCCGGATTCCATTGCGATGCGTGAGGATGCTCTAATAAGCCCCTGACCAAAGACCAGCTCTGACCCCCATCGCGGGATTCGAACAGTGCCGCTGGCTCCACTCCGCAGTAAAGATGATCCGGCTCATCCTCAAGTCCTGGCGTGATCTGCCAGATTTGCTTCAGCGCCTTGCCCGTATCTTCCGGAAATTTTATGGGATGGTTTTGCGGGTCGGTCCACGTTTTGCCGAAATCGTCAGAGGCGCGCAAGGTGGTCCCAAACGCATAATGCGTCGACGAAAACCAGATGCGGCGGCGTCCGGCTCGTCCGTCATAGGCCAGTGAATAGACCACATGCCCGGGAAAATGAGGACCTGAAACGCGCCATTCTCTGCGGGCACTGTCGGAACTTAGCAAAAATGCACCCTTGACGGTTCCGACCAACAAAACTGCATCGCCGTCTCGTGGTGTGATCTGCGTAGCTGCTTCCATCATTCCTCCTTATTGCTGGACATGGTAACTCGACATCAGGTTTCTTTGGCGAACCGAGCGACGTCTGCGGTCTGTCGTTCTAGTCGCGCGAGGAAGTCGCTGCTGCCCGGTTTGTGAAAGGTGCCATTCGCGACCGGCTATATGCCACGAGCGCCGCAAGGAGCCCTACCACCGTCGATATCACCGTCGGTATCAGCGCCGCCGTCGCACTCATGGTTGCCAGCGTTAGTCCTACAGCGCCGGCCATAATGATCACCAATCCCGCGGCGGCAAGCGATGTCAGACCGCGGTTGACGCGCAGCACTCCGGGCAAAACCAACCCCAGACCGCCAAGCACCTCGGCCACACCGATGAATCGCACAAACCAACCCGGCAACGGCATCTGTTGGGTGAGCACCGAAAGCGGCAGGAGCAATTTCATACCACCTGCAAACAGAAACAATAGCGCGAGCACGACTTGAACTGTCCAAAGTATATAAGCTGTTTTCTTCGTCATGGGAACCCCTTCTAATATTTCCACCGTATAAAAATGTAACCGCCGTTTAGATCACAGGGACTTACTCATGTTTGCTCTACGTCTTAATCGAACAACGAATGCCTGGATCGACACTCCAATGGAAAAATATTTATAATCGACAGATGCCCCAGGACGCCAATGCTTCTATCGAAGCGGTCTACCGATCTGACTGGAGCCGTATTGTGGCTGCTCTTATCCGCGTGCTCGGCGATTTTGATGTAGCGGAAGAGGCGGCACAGGAAGCCTTTGCGGCGGCGGCGAGTCAATGGCCGATCTCCGGCGTCCCTGAGTTCCCCAAAGCTTGGATCATCCAGACGGCTCGTCACAAAGCGATCGATCGTTTGCGGCGGCGCACGCGATTTGAGGAAAAAGCGAAATCAATCGTGGCGTCGGGAGCGGTTCAAACAGCGGAGCAGCCCGATCATTTCTCCACCGAGATTCCCGACGATCGGCTGCGGCTAATGTTTACCTGCTGTCATCCTGCGCTTGCTCCTGAGGCGCAGGTCGCGCTCACCCTTCGCATGCTCGGCGGACTCGAGACTGACGAGATTGCGCGCGCTTTTCTCGTTCCTCCACCGACGATGGCACAACGATTGGTCCGCGCGAAGCGCAAGATCCGGGAAGCACGCATTCCATATGCTGTGCCGGACACGAGTGAGATGCCGGCGCGGCTCGATGCTGTACTCACAGTGATTTATCTTATTTTCAACGAAGGCTATGCGGCGACTCGAGGGGTACCGCTGGTGAGGGCTCATTTATGTGCCGAAGCCATCCGTTTGGGCCGCCTTGCGCGCAGTCTAATGGCACGGCAGCCGCCGACGGAAGCTACCGCTCTGCTTGCTCTCATGTTGTTGCACGACTCGCGCCGCAGTGCTCGTCTGGATGACGCCGGCGATGTGGTGACCCTCGATGAACAGGATCGCAGCCGTTGGGATCAGCGGCAGATCATCGAGGGGCTGGCACTTGTTGAGGAAGCACTGCGCGGAGAGCCTGGGTTTTTCTCGCTGCAGGCAGCGATCTCTGCCGTACATTGCCGGGCGGCGCGAGCTGCGGACACCGACTGGCCTGAGATCGTGCGGTTATACGACCGGCTGCAAGACGTGCACCCTTCTCCAATAGTCTCTCTGAACCGAGTCGTGGCTCTGGCTATGGTGCAGGGCCCTCAGGTGGGTTTGCAGTTCATTGACGCGCTGGCATCCAGCGGAGACCTTGATGAGTACCACCTGCTACATGCTGCGCGTGCGGATATGTTGCGTCGGATGGGATCATCCGCCGAGGCTGCGAAGAGCTATGCGAGGGCGCTGGCCTTGGCCACGAATGACAGCGAACGCCGTTTTCTCGAGCGACGGTTGCGCGAACTTCAACCCCAGCTCGCGTGAGCGTATGGACAGCCTTGCAGCACTACGGGATGTACGAGGCTGCCCTACTTGCTCGATCCATCCGGTGAAGCAGGCTTGCCTACGGTATCGAAGAAGCCCTGAACTTCACGCACGGTGCATTCCCATTGGTATTGCAAAAAGCCAGTGTCGACGGTCTTGAAGTACTTAAATGTTGTCCACGGCTTTGTGTATGCCCCTGGATCATCGAGAGTGATATCCAGTCTCATGCGGTCTTTGTCGACGCGTTTGTAGCGTTCCACCATGTGCATCTTTTCGGTTTGTGGATGAGCCGCTTCATCGAGCCAAACTTTGTCGTTCAACCCGACGGTATCTACTACCAACGTGTCCCCGTTTTCGTACCATCCGATCGAATGTCCCCACCACTGTGGATCCGGATCTTTCGGGTGCTTGCTGTTTAGCCACACAATCCTGTACCTGACACCATATTCGTACAGAATGTAAACAGCCTCCGGAGTCTGCACGAGTTTCGTCTTTGCCGGCCAGCCGTAGACCGCAGGAGAGCCTACCGGTTCGCACCACATCTGCGGATTGGTGCTTTTGCCGAACTGAGCATCGGGTCCCGTGTTTGTGACTTGAGCGAGCGTCTTCTCTCTCGCCCACGGCTGATAAGGAATATCGTCCTCGTTTCCTCTCTTCTTACCGCCGGGGTCAGAGAGGCTCAGGCTGCTGCCGAATCCTCCGCCTTTGCCGTCACGCACCCAGTTTCCACCGAGGTTCGGGACGCCGGCAGTGCTCTGCGGCTGCGTTGTGGCCGCATCCTGCGTTTTAGGCGCTGTTGATTTCGCCTTGGCGGCGGGTTTAGCCGCTCCCGCGCCCGCTTTCGCTTGCGCTCGCACGCGAGGCGAAAAAACCACGATCGCCATCAACGTAATAGCCCCCATGACCAACCGATTTCGCATACCGAGACTCCTCCCATTCATTAGCATATCGTGTGCGCCGCTTACGGTTTGGCTGCCGATGCGAGCCGAGTTGTATTCACACCCGCCCCGGCATCGTATACGATCCTGCCGCCCACCATTGTGATCAGCGGCTTGATGTCCTTGATCTGTTCTGCTGGCACGGTCAAATAATCTCGGTCAAGCACCAGCAAGTCCGCGAATTTGCCGGGTTGGATCGAGCCCAGGTCATTTTCGTGAAAAACAAAGAAAGAATTTCTTCGTGTGTGTGCGATTAGCGCGTCCTCGCGGCTGATCGTCTGTCGTACGACCTTTGTTCCGCCCACCATCTTGCCCGTGACGGCAAAATAAAGCGTGTTGAATGGGGGGATTTGATTGGCCCTGGTGCCGTCGGTGCCAAAGCCCCACATGATGCCGCTGTTTTGAATCGTCGCGAGTTGCGGCAAATCAAAAGCCTCGTCGCCGTAGGCGTTATGCATGATGCCGCCGTTCATGACCGCCCAGGGATGTAACGCGAGATACAGTCCGAGCTTTTTCATGCGTTCAAGCTGTGCCGCATTCACCTGGTTCATATGCGCCAGAGTCCAGCGCAGATTTTTGACCGGGTATTCTTTATTGACGGCCTCAATCTGGTCCAGGAAGGCATCGATGGTATCGTGCAGCTCTGTATGGACGTGCAATGGAAGTCCCGCCTTAGCCACCTCCATAGCCAGACGCCGCCACTGCATCAGATCCTCGGGTTTCGGATTTGATTTGAGCAAAAACATGGGGTCGCCGAGCGGTCCATAAAGCCCTTCACCGAAATAGATGTTGTCGATGTAGCTGTCACCCTGAAACAACTTAATCTGGGCGATTTGCGGCATTGCTTTGTCCACTGCCTCGGGCGTATTGGCGCCCACTCCATCGATACAAAACACCCTCACGTTCAGATGACCTTGCTCTTCCCACTTTCGATACATCGTCACCAGATCGCGATCGCAACCCGGAACGCCAAACGTCGTGAGGCCCCAGCGGTTCATATCTTTCAGCATGTTAAGGCTGCTGGTTTCGATATTCTCTTTGCTAACAGTTGGCAATTTTGCTGCGACCCGGCCAATGTTTCCTTGCCCCACATCACCTGTCGATTTGTCATCGATCCCCATGGCTTGCATAGCTTTGGTATTCACGGACATCCGGTAATAAGACTCTTGCAGCGCCACAGGGTTGTTCGGAAATGCTTTGTCCAGTTCCTCGCGCGTAAAAGGCTTCGGGTCGTCCGCGAATTGCTCTCGCGCAAATCCGCCCAGCGTGTATACCCACTCGCCGGGTCCCACTGCTTTCGCTCGGGCAGCTAGCATCTCGAGCGCTTGTTTTCGGCTGGCGACACCGTCCAGGCGAACTTCATATTGCCAGGTGGTACCACCCCGCAGGAGGTGCATGTGGTTATCAATTAGCCCGGGAATAACCGCTTTGCCCCGCAGATCTATTTTCTTGGTGTCCGGCCCGGCTAACTGTGCAATCTCCTGATTGCTGCCGACAGCCACAATCCGATCTCCGCGGATAGCCACTGCTTGCGCAATTGTGAAGCGGTCGTCGACCGTGATGATTTTCCCGTTTGAGAGGATCATGTCAGCTACCGGGCGCTGCGCGTGCAGGACCGAAGCTCCCCACAAGGCAGTGCCGAGTAAACCAATCGTGACCATTCTGCAATTCAATCTGCTCATAACGCCCTCCAACGGTTCGGTTCAGTGATCCTCAATACGATCCAAGCGGGATTGGCGATACCCGGAAGTAACGCCGAGCATACCGCATCGGTAATGCTCAGGACAACGAGAGCTTTATCTGCGCTACGCGTGCGCTATGCGGCCCTGATTTCAGGACAGGGACGTGCCAGCGTGAACGTTACCTATACGGGCACGGGCAAAGAGCAGACGATCAAGTGAATGCGCTGGTACATGGCGGCGCAGACGACCTAATCTCACGCCGTGGGTGTGAGCCTCAGCCCACGCGCAACGCGTGCATCTCTGGTCGTCTGCTACCCGCCGTTATTGCCTAGCGATTCCCGGCTATAACAGGCGAAAACTTCTGGATCCGCTTGGCCTGCTCCACTTCACCAGTGTAAATGTTTCCTTTTGAATCGGTCCCAACTGCGTTGATCCAATGAAGCTGTCCCGCGTACTTGCCGTTGGTGCCAAACGATCCCAGAGTTTTGCCCGACTGGCGGTCGAGAATCCACACGTGGTTGTTGGTACCATCGGCCACGTACATATATTTCTGCTCGGGATCTTTCGAAAACACCATCTTGTAGGTGGTGCCGCACGGAGGCATCTTCGTGTTGGGTGGAAGACCGCCGCAATCCTCACCGCGTGATGGCGTGTTGGGCGATACGTAGAATTCCTTGACGAATTTACCTTGTGTGGTGAACACCTCTATACGGTCTTGTCCACGCTCTCCGACGTAAACCAATTTATCTTTGGAAATCTCCGCGAAGTGCAGGTCGGGTACGAAGTTCTTTTCTTCCGGCGGCGGCGCTCCGGTCCACTTGTAGGGCGGGATCGGGTCGTTCGAAATTTCACTTAACGGCATGCCGTGGCCGCCCCAACCGCGCTTGAACGCGCCGGTGTCCATGTCGTAGACCAGCACGCGCTTCCAGTTGATGATGTAAATTTCATGCGCGTCCTGATCAAGGTTGAAACGCCCTTTCGAAGCGAGGATGTCCGTCTGTTGATTGTTCTCTTTGAGCGGGGGTGAACCTTTCGGCGGGCGATGGTCAAAATCCCAGAGCAGTTTTCCGTCCCGCGAAAACTTAAGGATGCTGTCCTGCGGCGCTGTTCCAGCTATCCACACATTTCCTTGCCGGTCTGCGATGATCGTTTGCAGCGCGGTCGGCCAGAGAGGATGGTATCCGGGACCTCCGAACGAGCTGACTACGTTGCCCTCTGTATCAAGCTCGATGGCCTCAGGTCCGCGCACGCAGCAATCGATGCGCGGCGGGTTGCCGTCTCCGCCTACTTCGTCGCCATCTGCTGCCGCGGCGCGATTCAAAAACCACACGTGATCATTCTTCTCTTCGACGTACAGACCGGTGACCTGTTGCATGCTCCAACGATTGGGTAAAGGCTTGGGCCAGAACGGGTCGACGCGGAACATAGGCGCGCCCTGCGCATCGACTGCTTGCTTGTGATTGGCCTTTTCTTTTGCTTGTGAGCGCCCGCCCAAAACCGTCGCAAGCGCCACGACAAAACACAGGCTTAAAGCCAAAGCGCAGCCCCGCGCCAATTTATTCGAGATTTGCATCAGCAACCTCCTCGCACAATTCGGATATTTCAGAATAGACGCGCGCAGTGTAGTAGCCGAAATAGATGCAGGTCAACATGAGATTATTCCCGCAACAGCGCTGCCTCTGATGCCCTGATTCGGGCTCTCGAGCGGACTGTGACAGCGAGTGCGGCGGCAACGGCATATAATGCATCCGCTGGAGCGCGTGGCAATGAAAACAGTAGCGTGAGGACAGAAACTCACAGCGAACGGAGGCGTTTCATGAAAGACACTATAAAGACATTCACCGGGGCAGTTCTGTTGATTTTGTTGCTGGTGATCTTTTCGATCCCAGCGCCCGCTCAGTCGGCCCAATCACTTCCAGTGGCGGGATACGATGCAGCCAAGGAGTTGCCGGGTGCGAAAGAACTTCCTGACCCGACGCTCGTTTACAAAGTAGTGTTCGATCTAAGCAAGGCCGCACCGAAAATCGACGAGATCAATCCCGGTCTCACCGGTGTGGCACGTTATCTAAACACGCTTGCCAAAAATGGCGTTTCCGCTGATCACCGCAAGATAGCCGTCGTGCTGCACCAGGGCGCCACTGAAATCGTTGAGAACAGCGCTGCGTTCAAGGCGCGGAATGACGGGCACGACAATCCCAATATCGCCTTAATTCAAAGCATGAAAAAAGCAGGCGTTGATTTCCGAGTCTGTGGTCAGGCCGTACTCGCAAATAAAATTGACCCGAAAACCATCCTGCCTGAGATTGAACTAGATCTGTGGGCGTTAACTACACTTGTGAACCTGCAGCTTCGCGGGTACGTCCACGTGGGCGGCAGCTAGCAGATGGCCAGTCTCGCTGGTCGCTGGTCAACATAAGGTTGAGTCGCGCGCTCCAAGCGCGACCGTTCCGGCGCGCGCTATGCTCAAGGCACGTTTGGCAGGTTTCGCGCTGAGCGACTGCGATCGCTCGAGGCGTCTAATGTCAGTGCGCTTATGACCAGTTTCAGGACCGGCTCTTTTCTCGACCGAAGTTTTGGCGCCAGCCTTGCGCTTAAGGGGCTACACGCGGCGCTCGAGACGGTTGGTGGAATCGTGCTTCTGATAATCGATCCTCAGAAGCTAAACAATCTTGCTTTGGCCGTTCTGCATCAAGAAATCTCGCAGGATCCCGGTGACTTCGTAGCCACTCACCTGTTGCGACTCACTGAGCGTTTTGCGGCGGGTGGGAAGCACTTTGCCTCCTGGTATCTGTTGTCGCATGGCGCGGTCAAACTCATCGTCGTCCTGGAGCTCTTCAGAAATAAATTGTGGGCATATCCCCTCATGATCGTGATGCTCGCTGGATTCATCGGCTATCAGATGTACCGGTTTATTCTCAACCATTCACTGATCATGGTGTTTTTGACTGTCTTCGATCTGGTGGTGATAGCTCTCACCTGGCTTGAATACCAGAAGCAAAAATCGATCCGCGCCTCCGCATAGCCAACAGCCGATTACCTATCGCACTACGTAGGGTTGTCGTACAACATCACCGCGTATGGAACGTTGCATAGGCGCGCACCTGAACGCCTATGCAACAGCTCCGTACCGGTAGCCAAGTTTGCGTGCCGGTCAGTTACTTACAACGAGCCAAGGAACTGGTAAAGCAATTGTCTGTCGGATTGGCTCAGCCGCTTGTACGCTTTTGCAGCGTCGCCCGCTTCGTGATCGTGTCGTTGGATGGCTTCGTCGTACGTTCCAGCAGAACCGTCATGCAGCAACTGCGTGCGTGTGCGCACTCCCCACAAGGGAGTCGTACGCATCTTGTTGATGCTCTCCGGCGGCCCGTTCTGTTGTATTCCATCTCCTGTGCCAATGTCGTGTAACAGGAAATCGCTGTAGGGGTGAAACTGTTTACCGCCGAGTGCCGCGGGAACCGTGTACAACCCACCATGTATCGCGGTGCCCGCAGGAGCCGTCACCAGCGTTGACACATGACAACTTGCGCAGCCCATGGACTCAAAGATTGCCTGCCCTCGGACTCCGTCGGCTGTAATCGGTCCACGTGGCGGCACTTTGGTAGCGCGCATGAATGTGGCCAGATTTGGAAGGTCACGATCGACGTCATTCGGATGGGACACATTCGGGGGTTCACAAACGGTGGTCACCTCATCAGGCAGCAGTTCGTTGGTGATCCCCATCTCGTTTAGATATGCATCACCCGCAAAGCTGAGCAGACTGGCGTGCTGATCTTTCCAGCCGAAGCGGCCCACCTCAGTTGTGTTAGGAGCTTCCAGCACAGGAACCATAATTGCCTGCCCGCCATTTTTTGCTGCGAGCGCCAGGAGCGTGGCGTCCGGCACTGCCTCGACAAAACCGTCTCCCAATATGCTCAGCGACATGCGTGCCGTTCGGGTGGGATCATCCGCTGTTACATGTTCCTGAGCATCGGAGCACAATGCGCGTTGGTTGATTAAGGAGCGGTCTGGGATGATCGTTCCATTTGCCATCTGTGCGGCCGCGGCCGTGAATGACGGTGAACTTCCATTCGTATCATGGCCACGCTTCATTCCATTGAAGTAGCCATCGTTTGCATGCTCGCCACGTGAAAGATGTCCTGCCCGCAAAACGGTGACTTGCGTCCCACCTCCAATTGCCATGTTCTGGTGGCATTCCGCGCATGATGTTCCGTTGTAAACAGGCCCGAGGCCATCGTTCGGCGATTCCGCTTCCGAGAACGTTGCGAGCGCAGTGTTCATCATGTCTTGCGGCACAGAGCCATTGGTGAGTCCGTCAAATCCCGCCGGCGCTTCCGGTATGGACTGTCCTCCCGTCAGCACGGCGATGCCCAGCAACGCAAAAATTGCGGACGTTGTAATTTTGAAGAGTGTGCTTTTCATTCGTTTCTCCGATCTGTCCTTCGCGGGGATTAGTTCATTTCGAGCCTGGCTCGATTCCTGGCCCTGCCAGTCCGAAACCTTTGCACCAGATCGGGGCAATCCTAAGCGTGCAGTCTCGAGGCTGGAACTGGCCGGCGGGGACAATTAGGTACAGGGGGTGGAGGAGCAGGGGTTTAAATTTTCGCGCCCGAATAGGACACGTTGAGAATGCGCACGACGTCCAACAGGTCTAAGCCGTGGATAAAACCGTTGCCTCGTCCAAACAGTCTTCGATTGATCTGGGGAGTTGAACAGCAGGATGCATGAGGATAGAATCAGCGCCGCCTAGCAGGTCCACCGTTCAGGAGCGATCATGACAAAACCGAAAGCGCCGTCCAGCAAAGTCACCGTTAGCCGCCCAGCGCTCGGCCGTAGAGATTTCATTAAGTCCGGCGCAGTAGCTGGTGCGGTCGCTGGAGCCGCAATGAGTTTGCCAGGTTCCGCAGCTGCAATTGGCAAACCCGCCGCGCAAGTTCAACCGTGGTGGGATGCGCGCCCTATCAATGCTGCGGCGAATCGGCCGGTCGCTATCGATCTGCACGCGCATTGGGTGCCTCCGGCATACGCGAAAGCCATGGCGGATCTCGGACGTCCACTGGGGAATAATGTCGATCCGCGCGAAATGGACCTGACTAAACGGCGCGAATGGATGGACGAGCACGGAGTTCAGATGGTCGTTTTAACGCTGAACGGAGGCATGCCCTGGCATTTGGTGTCGCCGGAAGACGGAGTTCGGCTGGCGCAAATCATCAATGACGCGGCCGTAGAAGCGCACGCAGCCAATCCAACCCGATTTATCGCGGCTGTCGAAATCCCCATGCGCGATCCAGTTCTCGGTCTGAAAGAATTGAACCGCGTCGCCGGCAAGCCTGGGATGCGCGGTGTTCATCTGCCGGACTCGATGCAAAAACGCGAATACTTGTTTGACCCAGAATTTGCACCGATCCTGGCGCGTTGCGAAGAATTGGGCTATCCGCTTCTGTTTCACAACATGAACGGCGAGGTCAACGACTTCGGATCGCGGCCTGCGGGCCCTGGGCTGGACGCAGCGTTTTCACACGCTGTCGAAGCAACACAATTCATTACTAGTGGCACTCTCGATAAATATCCAAAACTCGAAATTGTGCTGCCGCATGCCGGCGGAGCTTTTCCGTTCGTCGCAGGTCGTGTGGAACATTTCATGTATCACATGGGCGCTGCGGGCCGCGTGTCGCTGGCACATCCGTTCAGAGATTACCTGCGCCGATTCCATTACGATTATCTTACCTACCATCCGGAGGGTTTGCGTTTCCTGATTGATCTCGTTGGCCCCGATCGAATCGTCGTTGGCACAGATAGCTTCAATGCCAAGGACATCGAATACCCCAGTGCCGTTGTCGACCAATTTAACTTCCGCGCAGTGGATCGCGACCGCATTCTCAAGGGAAATGCAATGAGGTTGTTTGGTCTGTAGAACGGAGTCAATGGAAACGGGGTTGGCTCCCGGACGGGACTCGAACCTGCAAAATTTCGGTTAGCAGCCGAGGTGATCGAAAATCCAAATGCCCCATTCGCTGTCGCTTCCAAGCAATGGGAGGGATTCTTCCGGCTTTAGCTGCACCAAACTATGCACCTGCCTTCAGGTGATTCGCGTGCGCTGGCGCCGGTGATGTTCTGGTCGTGGCAGCGAACCGTGCCGGGCGGGGGTACGGGGCCCTGACCAGCGATTCAGATCTGTTTGCGGGTCGACAATTTCAGGCAGCGAGCAAGGTCGAAAACTGATTGCAAGGTAAGTTCCAGATCCCAGTTATTAGACGGTAAGAACTTCCGACCGACGAGTTTTGATACGTTGCCGCGTCCCGCAAAGATCTCGCTATCCAGCGCAGAAAAACAGCAGTCATACGCGGATGTGGCAATTTCAATTGCGGGGGAAGACATATTTTGGGCTTTGCCCCAGGGAAACGCGAAGAAATTAACCTTGCGATTCAGTTCCGCCTCCATGATCTCCCGCGACCGCACAATTTCGTTACGCAATGCGACTTGATCCTGCGATCCGCAATCAAAATGCGATAACGTATGGCTTCCTACCTCAAGTCCGTCACTTTGCCAGTATTCGATTTGTCTCCACTCCAATGATGGAAAGGCAGAGTCGGTATTCTGGGCGTCATGTCCAAAGCTTGCATGAGCCGACACAGCGTTTGCGCAAACAAACAGAGTCACTGATATACCCGCTTGTTCGGTGACGGCTCGCATGGTCAAAAAATTTTCCTCGTACCCGTCGTCAAAAGTAAGGACAGCGGTGGGGCACGTGACCGAGCCTGACCGCAAATCGGACAACGCTTCCGAAAGCGACACGACTCGGTAATAGCGCTGGAGGAACCTCACCTGTTGCAAAAAAAGTTCTGTGGGTATCCCCAGAGGATGGGCGCGGTCGGATACAAGATGATGGAAAAAAATGACGACAGGGAATTGGCCACGCAAACGCCGATACCAATTGCGGCAAATCACTATCGGAGAAATCAAGAGCGCCGTATGCATAGCCATTTTCCATAAGGGGCGTGTCCGCTGTACCTGGGATTTTTCGGTCGCGGTGATGGCTTGCCGGGGCACAGCCATGCACGCTGAAAGCATCTCGCGTATCCACGCATCCGCTTTAGCTGATGCGCGATCCGGTTCGCCTTGAGCATACGTTTCGATCAGGCACAACAGCAGGTCGTTTGATATCAATTCTGCTTTCAGATCAGATCCCGCGACACTGTCGTAAGGCTGAGAGGTCAGTCGAATCGATGCGAGTGGCAGACATGAATGTGGCGTCTCCGTTTTTCGAACGGATATCTCGCTTGCGCCCAAATGAGTAACGTCAGCATCGGGAGTGCGAGTAATCTCCGCGATCAGCGAACCGCATCGAGGCAGGCCCAGCAAATTAGCAGGAATGCAATCCCCACCTATCACGATTCCAAGATCCGGATGTTGATCCTCCAGGAACTTCGTAATCGCAGTATCTGTTAAATCTTCTTGCACAAGGATTGGCCAACGGTGTCGTCCGCAGTCCGAAACGAATTCGCTCAAATCGTAATCCACAGATTGTGCCGGGAAAGCGTGAATCAAACTCATTATCGCGTCGAATAGCCGCTGCGCCAGCTTGCGAAAGCGATGATTTGTTGCCGCTGCCTTTTTTAGAACGATGCCGCATATGATTGTGTTCGGGAGTTGGCGTTCGATGCGCCTTGCCAGATTCCTCGTAGAGGCAGGGGTCCGGCTCGAAAATAGCAATAGTCGGAGCAGTGGCAGCCGACAGTTGCCGGAGGATTTATGCGTGTTCGATGGCTCGGTCATTCAGGCTTTTGACATAAGGTGTTGGAGCGGACAAATTTGCGTTAGGGTTTTTAGGCCACTGGCTTGCCCTTTATAAGAAACTGCATGCACAGTGCACTCCCGCCTCTGGGGCCACGGTGATGCTACAGGTAAGGTATTTACAATTCACATGTTATGAGCAAAGGAGAATCAAAGTTCAATCCTCGATGGCCCCTAAGGTGCTACAACTCTAAAACTAGTGTGCATATTGCGTGCCGTTGATCAGTGAACCTGAAGAACTCATGTTAGCCAGAGAAGCGCATCTTGCTTCTTTAGTGCACGTGCAGAGCCTCGCGTCTTGGGAGCAGCTGAATTGTATACATTCCGACTGGGAGCGCATTCTAAAAAATAGCGAACAACTTACAATGTTTTCCACCCCTGAGTGGCTCGGAGCCTGGTGGAAAGCATATGGCCAAAACCGACGGCTCACGGCTTTAACATTCAACATGAATGGCGAAATGATAGGTTTGGCTCCCTTGTTTGCGGATGAGTTGGCGTTAAGGACTCTCGGCAAGATCAGACGTCTGCGGCTGGTTGGCGACGGGACACACGATTCGGATAATCTTGATCTGATTTTCGAAAGACAACGTGCCACACTCTGTTCGAACGCACTTCTAAGCTGGCTCGATCGAAACAGCGACTGGGATGTTTGCGAGCTAAATACATTTCATGAGGCTTTGAGCAGCCTCGGGGAGTTGCGGCTCGCCTTGAAGGAGCGGAAGTGGCCTGTGATGGAATCCGGCAAACCCCACTCCGTGGTTCACCTGCCTGACAGCTGGGAATCTTTTCTTGCGCAGTTACCCAAGAAGTTTGGGCGCGGGCTCGACCACGCAACGGCAGCCCTCTCGTCTCGCTACTCGGTGCGTTCATTCCGCTGCTCGAACGAAGATGAGCTAGGTTATGGCTTGGATGCGTTGTTTGCATTGCACCAAAAACGGTGGAAATCGAAGCGCGAGCCGGGAGCGTTTGCGCAAGACTGCAGAAGAAGTTTCTATACTGACCTGAGCAGGCGCTTGCTGAGGTGCGGCAGGCTTGAGTTCTGGCTCTTGCAGTTGAACGGGAACGCCGTGGCGGCCCAATTCAGCTTCCGTTATCGTGACACCGTATACCACCTGCAGGAGGGGGTTGATCCCGATTATCTCGCCGAGCGTGCCGGCGTGGCGTTGAGAGTTCATGTCCTGAAACAACTTATTCAGGAGGGAGTTCGTGATTACGACTTTTTAGGTGGTACCGATGCACATAAGCGGCTTTGGCGGGCTCGAGCGGGGCTTTACAAAGGCATTTCGTTCGCGCGACCGCTGACTCGCGGGGCTCTGTATTTGAAGATGAAAGAAATAGCCATGGGCGCAGATACTTGGATGCATGCACATTTACCTAGTTCGGCATTCAAGGTATTGCGGTGGATCTATCGCGGCACGCACGGACAAGGCAATGATGAAATGGCGGTGAATTAACCTGAGATTCACGGGAACCCGTTTGACATTAACTCAGATTAATAGACTGAGAAAGGGGCTTGGGGGATACAACGGCATTGAAGGTGGGCGTGTTATGCAGCGGCTTGATTTGATCGAGGCCATGTAGTAGCATGCCGCCCTTCATGACAGTTCCGGTCCCGTAACTGTTGGGCGAGCGGAACATTTAAGTGTTCCCTCCTCTCTGAAATTCCCGATGGGCAAGCAAAATCTTAAATCTAGACTCTCTTTTTAGTTGGACAATGGCTGTGTTACACCCGGAGAGGCTGGCAGAGTTGGCGGGTGATACGGAGTAGGTGTAGTGGTTTACCCCGTGTGGCTCGCGTTACGGAATGTTCGTTCGTGCATTCTGGATGTGCCTGAAGTTGTCCATTGCTATTGAGCGTTGTTCACTGCAGCATCGAGAGGTCAAAGAGGTCAAAAGTCGCAAATGGGACTGAAGGGGCGCAGCTTGTCTCAAGTCGCCGAAATCACGCCAAAGGCCGTCTCACAAAGCGAATGTATGTGGTGACCTCGTCAACAGGTCGTTGCCAGATCTCAAATGTTCTGCACGCTTTACCCTCTCCAATCGTTCTCCTCTGAACGAACACTGATACAACCGAAATAACGCAGAGACCACTTGATCCGGATTTTTAACGCGTATTTTCCAAAGCGCACACTGTTCTTGTGGCTTTCCGAGGCCTGTCTGGTGTCGCTCGCCTGTGTAATGGCTGCAGTTGTGCGACTGGGGCGTGTCGACGCTACGTTTATTGTCAGTGATCATAGACTGCTGAAATTGGCAGTCATGTCTGCAGCCGTGGTCATGGGCATGTCCGGGTTTGATGTGTATAACTTTTCAATTCTTGGCAACCACCGACTGCTATTAATCCGGCTCAGCCAGGCATTCGGCACTGTTTACGCCGTACTTGCATTGCTCTATTACGTTTATCCTCCTCTCGACCCTGGACAACAGATCCTGATCAGTGGACTGGTATTCGCCGCCATGATGCTGTTTCTATGGCGGCGGCTGTTCTCGATCGTCAACAAGAACCCGGAATTTTCATCGCGCACGCTGATCCTGGGTGAGGGTGTGCTTGCATCGCTGCTGGTGCATGAATTTGCATCGCGGCCGGAACTGGGACTGCGCGTCGTGGGTCGCGCGCTGGTAAATACCGGCGCTGACTGCCGTATTGATTCGGGGGAAATGCAAAGGGATTCGCACGAGCGAACTATGGCTGAGGATCTCTGCAACAGCGTTGGTGTCCTGCGGGCAAATCGAATCATTGTCGCCATGGGAGACCGACGGGGCAAGCTGCCTGTCGATCTGCTGCTGTCCCTCAAGTTTCAAGGCGTGCGCATTCAAGATGGCGTAGAAGTGTACGAAAACATTACAGGGAAGGTGCCGATCGAAGCCATACGGACGGGTTGGCTGATATTCTCGCCGGGATGGCACATTTCGCGGTTCCATCTGATCACCAAGCGTTGTATGTCGGTTGCAATTTCGATCATCGGACTGGTGCTCACCCTGCCGTTTCTCCCGTTTATCGTGGCGCTTATAAAGCTCAGTTCGGCGGGTCCCGTTTTGTATCGGCAAAGACGCGTCGGGCGCAATGGGGTGATCTTCAATTGCTACAAATTCCGGACGATGAGACAGGACGCGGAGGCGGACACAGGTCCCACATGGGCGGCAGATGACGATCCAAGGATCACGCGTATAGGAGGAATCCTTCGCGGGCTGCGCATCGATGAAATTCCCCAGCTATGGAACGTTTTGAGAGGAGATATGAGCTTCGTTGGCCCTCGTCCCGAGCGGCCAGAGTTCGTACAAGACTTAACTCCGCAGATTCCGTACTACCATTTGCGACATTCGGTTCGACCAGGAATAACGGGTTGGGCTCAGATCCGATACAAATACGGCAATACGGTGGAAGACGCGAAAGAGAAGCTCCGTTATGACCTGTTCTATATCAAGAACATGTCTGCCGGACTGGATTTACTGATCTTTTTAGAAACGATTAAAGTCATTCTCTGGCGACAAGGTTCCAGGTGAAGCTGCTTTTTTGGTCATGCTCTGCGCTCGTTGTTTTCGTCTATATGGGATATCCCATTTGGCTGTATTTTCGAGCGCGATTCTGGCCTAAGGCCGTATGTCGCAAGGCGTTTTTGCCCGCGGTCACCGTCATTCTCGCGGTCCACAACGAAGAGAAGGCTCTTCCTCGAAAGTTAAGGAATCTGTCGGAACTGGATTACCCAGCCGATCTGCTCGAGGTAATTGCAATCTCGGACGGTTCAAGCGATGGCACCGCTATGATCCTCACCGACTGCAAGAATTCCAACCAACGCACAATCCTCTTGCCTGAACAGGTGGGCAAGGCGGCCGCACTCAATGCCGGAATAGCCGCCGCAACAGGAGAAATCGTGTGCTTCACCGACGCACGACAGGTGATTGCACGCGATGGGTTACGCCGGTTGGTTTCGAATTTTGGCGATCCGATGGTTGGTTGCGTAAGCGGTGCACTGATGCTGTCTCCGTCAGCCGGTATCGGTTTGTATTGGAACCTGGAAAAAAAGATCCGGAACTGGGAGGGCTTGTCAGGTTCGACTGTCGGAGCGACGGGCGCGTTTTACGCCGTTCGGCGAACTGGCCTTTCGCCGATCCCAACAGACATCACTTTGGATGACGTGTTCATTCCACTTCAGATCGCACGCGGAGGGCTGAGAGTGGTGTTCGATTCTGAAGCCATAGCCTTTGACGATCTAACCCCAAATCCGAAGCAAGAATTTCGACGCAAAGTAAGGACGTTGACCGGGCTGTATCAGCTTCTGATGCTCGCCCCTTGGACTCTCGGCCAGTCGAATCCCATTCGGACTCGATTCGTCTGCCACAAGCTACTCCGTCTGCTGATACCGTTCGCGCTTTTCGGTACTCTCATTTCGGCATTGTGCGTTCATAAGAACATTTACGAAATGGCTCTCGTGCTGCAAACCGTGCTGTACACGCTGGGCCTGCTCAAGATTCTGGGCTTGAGGCTCGGCCCGGCATCACGTGTTTCGAATATTGCATTGGCTTTTATCGTGTTAAACACGGCTGCTGCGATGGCGTTTATAAACTTTGTAACGGGCAGGAAAGCAGTATGGGTGCGCTAAGGCCCCAACCATATCGCGCCGTTACGGTGCCACACGGGATTGGCGCGTATCAAACAATGCGGTCTGTATCGGGTAAAGTTCCATTGGCCGGTGCTTACGCGGCGCTATTGTGTTTCATGCTTATTTATTATGCTCGACCCGAAGATTGGATTCCTGGGCTTTCGCACGTTCCTCTGGCAAAGGTCGCCGCAATTTTGGCGATACTCGCGCTGTGCTCTTCGCTGCACCACATCCGGCAGCGTTTGCCGCGAGAGGTTACCCTGCTTGCCATCCTCATCGGGCAGTTGTTTGTGGCTTCCGTCCTTTCCGAGGTTTGGCGCACTTGGTCACTTAAAGTCACACTGGAGTTTACGAAAGTTCTCCTGGTTGTTTTCGTGATGGCGGTGTCGGTAAACACGCTCAAGCGATTACGTCTCCTCATTTTTACCCAGGCAGCCTCGGTTGCGGCGATTGCGACAGTTGCCATATGGAAAGGCCATTTGCTGCTGGGGCGATTGGAAGGAGTTCTCGGCGGAAATTATTCCGATCCGAACGATTTGGCCCTTGCAATTGCCATTTCAGCGCCGTTGTGCGTCGCTTTGATGTTTACCACAAAGAATAAGGCGGCAAAGGTCATTTGGGCGTCGACGCTTTTCATCATGACGTATGCCGTATTTCTGACGGGGTCACGAGGTGGATTTCTAGCGTTCCTGGTAGGAGCTTGTTTCTGTTTGTTGGAGTTTGCGATTCGTGGCCGGCGAAATTATCTGCTCGTCATTGCTGCATTGGCGGCTGTAGCTCTATGGCAACTGTCCGGAGATATGGTGGGAGGACGCTTAAAGGGCACCTTTAATGAGGAGAACAACACTGCAGCGTCCTACGGCTCCGCGCAACAACGTTTATATTTACTGGGGAAGAGCATCGAGCTGACCGCGGAACATCCGCTGTTCGGCGTCGGTCCGGGCGACTTCGATATAGTTTCCGGCGTCTGGCACACTACGCATAATACGTTTACACAAATGAGTGCTGAAGCCGGACTGCCGGCATTTTTTATTTATTGTCTAATTCTGTGGGGCGGCTTCAAAAACCTGAAGGCTGTGAAGCGACACCTACCGGCTGACGGGGCGGCACTGGTCTTCTCGAGTGCGTTGCGTTGCAGCTTAGCGGCGTATATCGCGGGTTCACTGTTCGGCAGCGAAGCGTACCAATTTTTCCCGTATTTTCTAGTGGCATACACGACTGCGCTCGTTTCCATTACGCGAAAGCTTGCTCAGCAGCCTGCAGATGCTGTAGCAGTCAGGCAAACGGTATTGCGAAGCAATTACTCTGCGGCCAGTGTCACGAGTTCTTGAACGCGTGTTCGCGACGATCTTTTCAACGATCGGCCTACTGAGATCCACGGGAAGCAACTTTTGACCATCTCCTCATTCCTTGAAAAGCTCAGAATTACCCTGCCGTGGATTCCGAGCTACGCTTGGCAATGCTATACACGGCGTATTCCCGAGCTACGTCCGGTGCACTTGATAATAGGTGTGGCAGACCATTTCGAGCCTTGGGATAGACACGGGCCGCGAGGGACGCCGGACGACCGGCATCAGCAGGATCAACGATTGAAAACATGGTGCCAGGAGTATTCGGCTGGTGTGAAAAACTGGCGCGACGACGACGGCCGGCACTTCCGCCATACATATTTTTATCCTGCCGAGCAATACGACGCGGACCTGATCGACCGGCTAGCCGAACACTGCCGAGACGGCTGGGGCGAAATCGAAGTTCACCTGCACCACGGCATAAATGGTCCTGATACAAAGCAGCACACCCTGCAGACTCTCACGGAATTTCGCGATGCTCTTGCTTCCAGGGGCTGTCTCTCTCTCGAAAATGGCGCCGGTCTACCACGATATGCGTTTGTCCATGGTAACTGGGCACTGGCCAATTCAGCGCAGGGCCGCTTTTGCGGGGTCGACGATGAAATGCAGATTCTTGCCGACACCGGTTGCTATGCGGACTTCACACTTCCCGCACCCTCGAGTGCGCAAATCAACAAAATTAACTCTATTTACGAGTGCGCTCTTCCATTACACGAGCGCGCTCCACATCGCCGGGGCGTTGACCTACAGTGCGGTCGTGTGCCGCGTACTTTTCCTTTGATCGTGCAAGGCCCCCTGATGATCGATTTTCATGGCCGAAATCACGGATGGCTGTTTCCACGGATTGAGTACGGCGAAATGTCAGCGAATAATCCTCCGACGTTGCGCCGGTTGGGGCTTTGGCGTCAGGCTGGTATCGCCGTGCAAGGTCGACCGGAGTGGCTGTTTATCAAGCTGCATTGCCATGGGATGGCTCCTCAGGACCGTGAAGCCATGGTTGGGCGGCCGTTGCAGAACTTTCTTAGCGATCTGATCGACGATCCCACGAAACGCGCAGACTACCGTGTCCATTTTGTCACGATGCGAGAGATGGCCAACATCATCATCGCGGCGTGCTCAGGGCATAGCGGCGATCCGGGTGAATATCGTGATTATCGGTTCCAACTCATCGACTCTAGTTCGAACGTTTGCCGTCCGCTGACCGTCAGTAGAGAATTCACACAGGCTCGGCCCTCAACGCATTCATCAGCAGATGTTGCAAAAAGTACGCTCGGCCCGACCCATTCCCCCAAGTCATAGCCTGCTGTTTTCCACGTAACGAACAGTATGGCGCCGCAACTACACACAAAATGAAGCGCTCGCGTCCCTTAAAAAACGTATTGTGGAATTGGTCGGGTTCGTTCGCCAATATGCTTGTCGCTTTTTTTCTGTCGCCATTTGTGGTTCATCACCTTGGGAAATCAGCATACGGTGCATGGATACTGGTGATGTCGGTGACAGGTTATCTTGGCCTGCTCGATTTGGGTGTCAGAGGCTCGGTCACTTACTACATCGCGAAATTTCATACACAAGGTAAGCATGAAGAGGCAAGTCACGTTGTCTCCTCCGCTCTGGCCGTATTCACAGGACTGGGTATCCTTGCGCTCGCTGGATCGATTGTCCTTTCGATATTTATAACAAAGCTGTTCCATGTGCCGTCACAGTTGAAATCTGATCTGCAGGTGATTGCGGTGCTAGCCGGGTTAAGCATGGCGCTGACCCTCGTCGCCAACGTTTATGGGGCAGTCGTTATAGGGCTGCAGCGGTTTGACCTGGCAAACGCCATCGACATGGGGCTAGGGTTGCTGAAAGCGGCGCTCACGTTAGTTGTTCTCTGGCGAGGCCATGCACTTATGAGTCTCGCTATCATCCACGTGACTGGTTCAGCGGCGACAGGAATTTTGTATGCTTTGATAACTAGAAAGCTGTACCCGCAGTTGCGCGTCTGGTATTCGTGGTCCGACCGGCTGAATGCGCGATTGATTTTTTCCTTTGGCAGCTACCTGTTCTTCTTGAATGCCTCCACATATTTGGTTCTGTATACGGACTCACTCGTTATTGGCGCTTTCTTGCCCGTCGCCATGGTTACGTTCTTTGCGATTGGCGGTAACCTCATTGCATCTGCCAGATCGCTTGTGAGCGGAATCTCAACCACTATGACTCCGCTCGCCAGTTCGCTCGACGCTGGCGGAAATCTGCAGCAGATTAGAACAATCGCACTGGGTGGCCCGCGGTATGCCACCATGTTGGTGTTGCCCATTGCGATCACGTTAGCGCTGCGTGGCAAGACGTTCATTGGTCTGTGGATGGGTGGGGAATACGCCGGGCCGAGCAGCGCCATTTTACAAGTTTTGAGCTTGGCGCTATTTTTGACTGCGGCAAACCAGGTGGCTACCTCCACGATGTTGGGTCTCAATAAACATCGCCCCCTCGTATTCGTGAATATCGCGGAAGGAATTGTTAACCTCGCGCTGAGCATCGTCCTGGTTCAGAGATTAGGCATCGTGGGAGTAGCGCTCGGTACGGCAATTCCGAACCTGGTGACCAGCTTTTGTTTTTGGCCGCCGTATATCCGTCGAGTGTTTGCTATTTCTGGCTGGACGTATTTGTCCTCTACGTGGATTCGGCCGGCTGCCGCAGCCATTCCGTTTGCACTGACTAGCTTGGCCATAGACAGGATGTGGTATGCGCCTTCGGTTTGGTTCTTTTTACTCCAAGTGATTCTGACGTTGCCTGTTGCAATGCTTAGCTTCTGGTTCTGCTGCTTCACCTCGACTGAACGCCTGCGCCTGGTAGGGCAAATGTTTTCGCCGGCTCTCCGCATTAGCGAGTCGGCCTGACCCCATTGACGCTCGCCAGCATCCGCCAGCGCCCTCAGTGAGGGTCTCATCTAGTGCACGGCACAGTGCGGTAATTGGTTCCATGACGGCCATTAACGACAATATTTCAAACCTGGTGAGCCGAACGCGTCTGAGGTTTGTGGATACGTTGCGAAATAGTCAGCCTGTTTGGGAGGTATGTGCAGCGGCAGGAATACTGCGATCGAACTTCGGGTGTGACCTTGCGAACAAACTCTCGCTACAGGCAACCGCATACCGGCGCACACGCATTGGTTTTATGCGTGCGCGTCTGGAAGCGCAATTATCTCCATGGCTGAGCCCCGCGAGTGTTCACATTTGGCGGGATCAGAGAATTGGCTGGAAACGACGGGAACAGTCCGCGAATACGACGCTTGGGAAGGGTCTTATTTTGAAAAGCCCCACGCCGGGTGAGAAGGGCGTTTTATACCTGTCATTCGAATACAATTGGCTGCGCCTGATATCACAGTGTGATGTTCCAAAGCTGCTGCAGAATTATTTTCTCGTAATAGCTTCATCGTCTTCACCGCCTGATTTCCCCGCGCATTGGGCCCTGTCTCACATCGGACCAGATCCGATTTTCCTGCAGATCTCGAACTTGGGCGACGCGAAGATCTATCCTTGGCAGAATCACAAGATTACGCCGTTGCCAATCATGGCATCGGATTGGGTCCATCCGGGATTCTACGAACCACGTCCCCATCGGCAACGGGAGGTGGATATCCTGATGGTAGCCGGCTGGTCGCGTGTGAAGCGGCATTGCTTGCTGTTTCAGGCCCTGCGGACGATGCCCCGTAATTTGCGAGTCATGCTGATTGGGCAGGATTCCGAAGGGCGAACAGCGGATGATGTTTGGAAGGAAGCAAAGGCGTTTGGGGTAGCGGACCGAATCGAGTTGATCCGCGATGCAACGATCGAGTTCGTGACGAAACAGCAGTGCAACAGTAGAGTCTCCGTTGTCCTCAGTGCTCGCGAAGGTTCTTCTGTAGTGACCACCGAATCTTTCTTTGCCGACACTCCAGTGGCGATGATGCACAACGCTCACGTCGGTTCGCGTGCATACATCAATTCAGAAACAGGAGTGCTGCTAAATAGACAATCAATGGCTCTGCAACTCACTAAGTTGGCCGAGAACAGTGCCTCTTACCACCCGCGGAAGTGGGCCTTGAACACCCTCACATGTTTTCATTCGACCAGCAAGCTGAACGCTGCACTTCGTGAATTTAGCATCTACCGCGGCATGGCGTGGACTCGAGACATTAGCCCACTCTGTTGGCGGCCAGATCCCGTTTACGCAGTTGCGGCCGATGCCGAACGATTCAAGCCAGCCTACCGCGCGTTGTATGAAACGCATGGCCTTGCCATAGCTGAACATGCTCCATCGCCTGTCGCACATAATCGCGGCGTGAGCGAAGCCACCCTCAAGGGATGCTACTTGGATGGAGCTGGAAAGCCGAAAGAGGTTGGCTAGTGTGCAGCGATTTCTGCAAAGCGGGACCTGATTGATGAGATTGCTATACGTTGCGGCTCATCAATTGTGGCCTCCCAACACCGGAGGGAGATTGCGTGACTACCAGCTCGCGCGGCATTTGGGGAAGCATACTGCGCTGACCTTCGTCGAAATGTGCCAACCACATGAGATTCAGACCTTACCGCCCCGCGATTGCTCTTTGGAAGCGCTGATCACCTTGCAAAAGCATCGTACATATGGCGCCGCACGAGTGCTGCGCGGACTGATCGGTCCTACACCGGTGACCGTGTTGAATTGCTGGTCCCGGGAAATGGCGTCAGCGCTGGCCGGCGCGCTCCGCACTCGCAAATTCGACGCCGTGCAAATTCAGGGTGTCCACCTTATTAGCTATCTGCCTTATCTCCAGAGCTTGCCCGCCAGTCCATGTGTGCTGGTAGATTGGCACAATATCGAGTCCGAACTGATGTGGCGTTTTGCAGAGTGCACTCGAAGTTGGGTGAAGAAAGCCGCTGCGAGGCGCACCGCGATCCTGATCGAACGCGCGGAGAATCAGTTGCTCGGCGCCGGCCTTACACACACAGTCACGAGCGTACGTGAGCAGCAAAAGCTCCTTGCGCGCTTTCCCACAGCAAATATCCACGTTATACCAAATGGCGTAGACGTGGATTACTACTCTGCTGAGAAAATCGCTCACAGCCAACCCAGAACAGAAGAGTCACATGTGAGGAATGCCGTCTTATTTGTCGGGTCGATGGATTATCACGCGAATGTTGACGCGGTTCTCTGGTTTGTTCGAACTGCGTGGCCGAGAGTATTGCGTGATACACCTGATCTCCACTTGCATATTGTGGGCCGCGACCCTGTTGCGGAAATCCGCGAACTCGCGAGTGATCGCGCACACGTATCGGGTACCGTTGCTGATGTGCGTCCTTTCTATAATCAGGCGTTGATCTCGGTGGTGCCCCTCCGTTCCGGCAGCGGCACGCGTCTGAAGATTCTTGAATCAATGGCCGCCGGTGTACCCGTCGTATCAACGCGATTGGGCGCGGAGGGACTCGAGGTTGCGCATGATGTACATCTCTTATTGGCAGATAGCGCCAGCGAGTTCGCCGCGGCGACAACGCGCCTTGTATCATCCCCCGAAACCAGAGCACGGCTTTCAGAGGCTGCGCTTAAACTCGTTCGAGAGCGGTATGACTGGAAGAATATCGCAGCGCAACTCCACCAAATCCATTGCAACCAGATGCAATCGCGCCAATCTACCACTCACCAACTGGCATCCTGAGAACAACCATTCGCATTTTAGCTATGCTCGAGGCCCGCACTGTTTCCGGATCGGCGAAAGCCGTGCTGGAATTCGCTCGGGAAGCACGCCGGTTGACCTCAGCACCTCCAGTCGAACTCTCCATAATGACGTTCAGCCGGAGCCCTGGCGAAAACAGCTTGACGAGAGCAATTCGCAATCTTGGAGTGCCTTTAGACGTTGTACCCGAACGCGGTCGATTTGATACTGGAGTGATCTCGCACCTGCAACGAGTAGTGCAGCAGCATCAGCCCCACGTCGTTTGGTCCAATAGTGTCAAATCGCATTTCTTAGTGAGATCGGCGCGTCTCCATCGAGTATCTCGGTGGGTCGCATTTCACCACGGATATACAACCACTGACCTAAAGATGCGGCTCTACAATCAACTGGACCGCTGGTCCCTCCGCGCCGCGGACCGTGTTCTGACAAGTTCCGCCGCCTTCATACCAGAAATGAGTCGCGCCCATATCGATACTAAGAACATACGAGTTCAGCACATGCCGATTCGGCCAAGTGAACACATTTCAGAAGAGTCGATTTCGACGTTACGCAGCAGCCTCGGCTTTAACAGCAAAACCCGTGTATTACTCAGCGTTGGTCGTCTTTCACACGAAAAGGGCCATGCTGATCTGATTAAGGCTTTCGCCATAATCCGCAAGAGCGCGCCATCGGCCGCTCTACGTCTGGTGGTGGTTGGCGACGGCCCTGAGCGCCCCCAAATTGAGGGACTTTGCCGCAGCTTGGGCTTAGAAGAAACCGTCATCCTCGCAGGACAGCAGGACGACGTTAACCCTTACTATGCTCTTGCCGACGTGTTTGTGCTGCCCTCGCATAGTGAGGGGTCACCCAATGTCTTGCTCGAGGCTATGGCTGCTGGTGTTCCAGTAGTTGCAACCGCGGTAGGCGGGATTCCCGAGATTGTCACGAATCAGCAAGAGGGGCTCCTCGTACCCAAGTGCGACATAACAGCCATGGCATCCGCTGTTGTTCAGCTGCTTCATGATCCGGTTCTGTGCGAGCGTCTCGTATCCTCGGGACTCACTAGAATTTCGCAAAACACGCCGGAAGCGTACTTCTCTTCGATGTCGTCCGTGTTTATTGAAGCGGTAGGAAAATAGCATGGGCTTGCAATTGCCAAGCTTCACTCCTGAAGTTTCTTTACGCAGCTCCAAACCTGTTCCAATTCTGCTCACCGTCAGAGAGCTTGACCATGGTGGTATTGAACGGGATGTCACAAAAATCGCCATCCAGCTCGACCGGTCGCGGTTCGAGCCTCACGTCGCTTGTTATCAGGCGCAAGGAATGAGATTTGATGAATTGGTTCGTGCAGGTGTTCCAATCCTTCACCTCCCCTTATTTTCGCTGAAATCAACCACAGCTCTCCGCTCGGCCATGCAACTGCGACGGTACATCCGCCAGCACGGAATACGCCTTGTGCATGCCTACGATACGAGCGCTGTATTCGTGGTCCCCATTGCAAGAGCTCTGGGGGTTCCTGCGGTGCTGTCAAGCACCTTGGGACATCGTGATCTCACCAGTCGCCGCACCCACCGCCAGCTGCGATGGACAGACAAATGGGTCGATGCTGTCGTGGTTAATTGCGATGCAATGCGTCGCCATATGGTCGATGACGAACGATTTCCAAGCGGCCGAGTCGAGATTTGCTACAACGGCGTTGACACACGACAATTCTTTCCTGATGCAGCACCAGCCGCCGGTCTTATGGCAGACGCTTCGCTTGTAATCGGAAGTGTATCGGTGCTCCGTCCAGAAAAATCGCTTGATCTGCTCCAACTGGCCTTCGCACGTGTGCAACACCTGCAGCCGAGAATGAAATTGCTGTTCGTTGGAAGCGGACCCGAGCTGTCCAGGTTGCAGGAAAATAGCAAGACCTTGGGAATACAAGAGGACTGTGTTTTTGTTCCTGCTACGCCTTCCGTGCCTCAATTTCTACGCATGTTAGATATTTTTGTATCGTGCTCCCGCTCGGAAGCGTTCTCGAACTCGGTGCTTGAAGCGATGGCTTGCGGCTGTTCTGTAATCGGGTCTGCGATAGGAGGCACGCCCGAGCTTATTGGCAACGATGAGCGCGGTTTGCTTTTTCGCTCAGGTGATGCGGGCGATCTTGCCGAAAAACTAGCCATGCTGATCGGCGATGAAAAGCTCCGTCGCCGGTTCGGGCTCTCGGCTGCACATTTCGCAAAAACAGCGCTAAACATGGAAGTCGCCGGCGATCGCATGGCACAAATATACGAAATGTTATTGCGGCGGAAATTTCCATTACAGAGATGTCAATGAGTTCGCGAGAACGTGTGGTCGTAATTTTCGCGTACCATTTTCCACCAGAGAACGCCGTTGGTGCACGGCGGCCCTTCCGCTTTGCCAAATATCTGGCGAAACTTGGCTATAACTGCCGTGTGTTTACGGCCGCCGAACAGTCCGGGGACACGAAGAACGGCGTAGAGTATGTACCCGATCCTTTTCTAATATGCGATCGCCGCAGTTTCCATTGGCAGGTGGAGCGAGGAATCCGCAAACTGTTTGTACCCGGCCACGTGGGTACGCAGTGGTCTTACCATGCCGCCCGCGCAGCTCGTTCCCATATTCGAGCACATCCTGACGCGAGCATCACAATTTTTTCAACGTATCCTCCCCTGGGATCGCACCTCGCTGCCTGGCAACTCGCTCGGGAGGGTCGTTGTCGGTGGATTGCTGATTTCAGGGATCCCCTAGGCGATGAGCGGATGCAGCAGGGCATGAATATCGTACATCGCACGGTTTCCCGGCGGCTGGAAAAGATGTTTGTACATACGGCTGACGCGGTGATAGCGAATACCGAAGCCGCGCGCCAGAGGTTGCAAAAGAAATTTCCTGACATCAGTGAAAAGATCGAGCTCATCTGGAACGGATTTGATCCCGAGAATCGCATAGTACCGCTGCCTATTCCGCGTCGCGATCATAGGGTGCTAAGTCATGTTGGCGAGATCTACGCGGGCCGCAATGTCACACCAATACTTGAGTCCATCGGTCGTTTGATTGCGTCGCAACGTATTGCGATCGGCGCAGTGCGCGTTCGCTTGATCGGGCCAGCTGAATCGCACTGTCTTCCGAGCCCAGAGTTCATAGCCCGCGCTAAGGGCCAAGGTTGGCTCGATCTAAACCCCCGCCAAATTCCTCAGTGCGAAGCAACTCTAATATCTCAGACTTCCGATAGTCTTTTATTGCTAGAGCCGCAGACATCTCTCCGGGCGCCGGCCAAGCTTTACGATTACCTGCAAATTGGCCGCCCTATTCTGGCGTTCATCGAGCCTAATTCGCCGTCGGAGCTTTTGCTAAAAGGCGGCGGCATCCCATACCGATGTGTGTATCCTTCCAGCTCTTCCGAGATGATTGACGACGCAATTTTGGGATTTCTCGATCTTCACAGTACCGCCGTGGCTCCTAGTCGCTGGTTTGAACAAGAGTTCAATGCCGAGACGCAAACCGGCAAACTTGCCGCTCTTATATGCTCGCTCCAGGATTCGTACGCACGTTGACTTAACTGCGCCTGTTTGCTTACCTCTGACCGCGCACACACTGTTTGATATGCATAGCAAGATATCGTTGAGAGAACCCTCTCTCACTCACGCACTGCCGCAAACGCCAGGCAAGGTGGGTATACCTCAGCCGCACACTCCTTATGGCCGGCAGCCCAGCCCACCTGCCGGTCACAGCGGAAGTTCTGTTATATCCACGGTCGTTGTTCGGAGTGTCAGCGAACTGGAACCGTTTGAGGAGCAGTGGAGGACCCTAGCTGCCAACGCGATTGACCCGAATGTATTCTATGACCCGTGCATGTTGCTCCCGGCCCTTCGTCACGCGCACGAACGTAAAGATATATTGATTGTTTTGCAGTTCACGGCCAATCCCGACTGTCCCACCGGACCCGCCATTCTTTGCGGGATGTTTCCTTTCGAGCACCGAATGCGCTTTCGCGGATATCCACTCAGAGTGCTACGTCTGCTCAGGTACAAGTACAACCGATTGTGTACGCCATTGGTGCACAAAGCGTTCGTTTGTGAATGCATCCATGAGTTGCTCGAATGGCTGGAGCAATGTACTGAGCCGTTTCTGTTCGCAGAGTTTGGGTTTCTGACGGGCGATGGCCGGGTGGCGCAAGAGTTACATCAGGAAGTGGCAGAGCGAAAATTTGTAGCTTTGCAGTCCGAATATACAACACGCGCTTTGTTTAAGCCCGGACTCAGCGCTGAGGCATATTTGGAGCAGGCATTGAAAGGAAAACGGCGTAAGGAGTTGCGCCGGTTGGAGAGCAGGCTAACGGAAACCGGGCATGTCGAATATCGGCGGCTGCAGGTGCAAGACGACGCGACTCCATGGACTGAGGCATTCCTAGAACTTGAGTCACGTGGATGGAAAGGTCTACATAATACCGCGCTGGCTTCACTCGCGTCAGATGCTCAGTTTTTCAAAGATTGCGCGTTGCAGGCGCACCGTCACGGGCAGTTAATGATGCTCGGTCTTTTTGTTGACGACAAACCCATAGCCATGAAATGTAATTTCTTGAGTGGACATGGAGCGTTTGCCTTCAAAATCGCTTTTGACGAAGGACAAGGACGATATTCCCCGGGCGTGTTATTGGAAATAGAAAATATACGGGTTCTTTACACGATGGCTGAGATTGAATGGATGGACTCCACAGCGGTGGCGAAGCATCCGATGATCAATCGCCTGTGGACCGAACGCCGAACGATTGAGACTCTGCTGGTATCCCCACACCGCAGGCTGGGTAATTTCCTCATCTCGATCATTCCATTGCTGCGCTGGGTAAAGATTTCGGCTGGCGGCGTGTTTAAGGCATTGCAAAACCTGACGAACAGCAGCGATAAGCGAGCTGAGGCATGATCAAAGATAACCTGAATGATGCGGCTGCACGTATTGATATTGATACGGCCCCTCCGTTGCTAGAACTCGATCCCACACTGTTCAATTCAAAGTTTCCGCGCGAACCTTTCTTGATTCGTCACTCTCTTGCTGATCATCCTCTCTTCGCGATCGAGCGGCTACTCGAACTCGCGAAGACACTCCCCAATTCCTGCGTCGAGTACAACGAAGGTAGGATCCCTATTAACATGAACGGCCAGGCATCGCCACGCAATGGTTTGTCAGCCGAAGAAACGCTTCGGCGAGTGCGCGAAGCTCATTCGTGGATGGTGCTGAAGTACGTCGAAAATGATCCTGAGTACCGCCGCCTCCTGGATAAATGTCTGGACGAAATACGCGTCGTATGCGATGCAATCGTTCCAGGCATGATGGCCCGCGAAGGGTTTATCTTCATCAGCTCTCCCCATTCGATCACTCCTTTTCACGTGGATCCCGAACATAATTTCCTTCTGCAAATTCGCGGGCGAAAGAAGGTTTGTATATTTGATCCGGCAGACCGGTTCGTGATCACCGAGCCTGATATCGAACGTGGGCTTTTCGGCGAAAATCGAAACCTCAAATATCGTGACGAATACGGAGACCGCGGGCAGATCTTTGAGTTAGTCCCCGGTACCGGAGTTCATTTTCCGGTGGTTGCTCCGCATTGGGTAAAAAATGTTGAAGATGTATCGATCTCTTTCAGCATAACTTTTCGTTCCCGCACCTCGGAGCGCTTTTCAGCCGTACGTCAATTCAATGCTGAACTTCGCCGGCGAGGTTTTCGGCCTTCTGACCCGGGAGCGTCAATTCTCGCAGATGCGGCCAAGCACCAAACCTACCGGATTGTCCGCTCTGTACGCGAGATGCTATCGAAGCCCACATCGAAGCGCCAGACAGATACATCCATTGCCGGGAAATCACAAATTCGAAGCTAATGACCCTCCCAGCATCTGTAGTGATCCCAACCTACAACCGCGCACACCTTCTGCGCCGTGCCATCGAGTCTGTCCTGGGTCAATCCGAACAGACAGACGAATTGATTGTGATTGATGATGGCTCTACAGACGGCACCGCAGATATAGTCGCGTGCTATGGCGACCGCATACAGTACGTGCCGCAACCACACCGCGGGGCGGGAGCGGCGCGTAATGCAGGTATTCGTGCTTCTCGGCACCCTATCGTCGCATTTTTGGATTCCGACGACGAGTGGCTGCCGGGAAAACTACAATTACAGAGAGCTGTTTTAGAGATTTGCCCCGATGTGATGTTTTGCTTCAGTGACTTTGTCGGCTGCGATTCGGAAGGCCGCGTCGACCACCATCTGCTCCGTACCTGGCACGGCGATTCGCGCCCCTGGGAAATTATCTTGGGGCCGCGTCTGTCGTATTCTTCACTGGTTCCATTAGCCCCCGGACAAGCTGATTTTTCGGTCTATATAGGCGATCTCGCGCTGCCGGAAATGCTATCAGCATATATATCGACTATAACTCTGGCTGTTCGCCGAGATAAATCGGGTGAGGCGCTGCATTTCGCTGAAGACGTTGTAACTTTCGAGGATCTGGAATGCTTTGGCCGCTTGGCCCTGCTCGGCCGCGCTGCGTACATGGATTGTGAAACTGCGTGCAATCACGGCCACTCAGGACCGCGGCTGACTGACGCCGAAACAATATCAAAAGCGACCTCGCGAGTTACGATACTTGAACGTGTTTGGGGCACCGATACCAAATTCCTTGCTCGGCACGGCCGCGAATATGCCAAAGAAATCGCTCATGCGCGCTGTGTTCTGGCGCGCGCACATCTCGTTGCCGGGAACCAGGTTCTGGCCCGTAAGGCTCTCCGCACCCTTTCTTGGGACGTTGCTTGCGTTGATCGCATCGTCGCTAACTTACCAACTGTTCTGTTGCACCAATTGCTCCGGCTCCGCAAAATAGCTTCACGGCTTGCAGCGTAGTTGTCCAATCGCTGTTCGAACGAGGGCGTCCGTTTCTGGGCGCCCTCGTTCCATTTTGAGACAGAACAGGAGAAGTCCAGAGCACAACCTGTTCCTCAGGACAGTGGCCAAGCAAGCCACACCCCTATTAGCATCCATTCGTTATCAACGGGTGTCTAACGGGAACTATTACGATTGGGTACTCACGTTGTATGTGGGAATATCGGTACTGCTGAACGAGAAAAAGTTTGTGATGACAGGTGATAGCAAAGATGCGACCACCGTGTTTTGCAAGTAGATTTCGGATCGGCGTGATTCTGGTCCTGCTGACTGAGCTGCCGGTCTTTGGCCAGGTATCTATAACGCCGGTGAAGCCGCCCGCGGTCAATGGCGGAGCGACTTATCAGTTCACCGCGAACGTGCCTGTAACATGGTCAATGGCTGCTGGCAGCAAAGGCAGCATCAATCCCACGACTGGCGTGTATACAGCCCCCACTCTGGTGTCGGCACAGCAAACATATGGTGGCTGCCAGTTGCTGCCCAATAATCATGTGTTCAATACCAGAATCGATTCGCTGCCGGTGCATGCGCAGTCATCAGCGTGGATCTCCGGTTCGGGCGGAGTACCGGTCAATTATCTGCCGTCGTTTCCTGTTAATTACGTGGATAATTCCACCCCGCTTCAAAATATGGTTTTCGCCTACACCTCCGGCAACAATGGCTCGTTTACGATTCCGGCGTATCCTGGCGCGCGAATCGAAACGGGGTGGTTTAACGGCCCATTTACAGGTTCGGACCGTCATCTTTTCACTATCAATACGAATTCGTGTGGTTTTCAGGAGCTCTACAACCTGTATCAGGTCGGGCAGAACACGTTTAACCCATGTCCTGAGTGCACTTCTCAGAGCGGCGTGAAGTACTCCGGATCGTCTTATGATCTGCCAGCAAATGGTGCCACAGACGCAGCAGGTCTGTATGTTATGCCGCTTACGCTTCGGTTTCAGGAACTGCAGCGAGCTGTTCTAACCGGTGGAACCATTAATCACGCGTTGCGCTTTACGCTCCAGAATGGATACATAAGCGGCAACAGCCATCTATGGCCCGCTATGACTCACAATCCGGAAGGTGGCACGATTCCGTACGGGGCCCGTTTTCGTCTGAAATCGAATTTCAATATCTCTGGTTTTTCACCTATTGCGCAGATCCTGCTCACCCAGCTGAAACAATACGGAATTATATTGGCGGATGCGGGGTACGGGTGGCAGGTCACCACCGAATATGCGAAGTGGCCTAAAACGTACAGAGATGCCTTTGATGAAATCCGGTATGCGGAGATCGCGCCGGCAAACTTCGAAGCGGTCGACGAATCGAGCCTGATGGTTTCGAACGTCTCGGGAACAACCCCAATCGGGGAAGCGGTGATCGCGACAAGCGTATCTGACGCGACTCAATCTGCGCGTCAACAGATCGTGCTTACAGGCGTAGGCATCGGTCTCACCAGCGACCAAAAATATATCCAGGCAACGAGTCCGGCTCAGCAGTTCACCGCCTTTGTGAATGGCACTACGAATACAGCTGTAACATGGTCAATGAATCCACAGGTTGGCACGCTCACAGCTGCCGGCCTGTATACTCCTCCATCCAATGTGACATTGCCCACGGTCACCACTGTGACCGCAACGAGTGCCGCCAATTCAGCGGTTTCTGCAGCTATGAGCTTGACCGTCCTTCCTGCTGGTCCCATACGCCTGATGATGGGACGATCTGACCCTTACCCGACAACGTCCTACACAGATCGGAACGGTAATATCTGGTATGCCTCTACAGGCGATGATGGGGGACATCCGTACGACAACGGTGGAACGTGGCCGACAAGTCCTGACGTTTCCCTATACAAGATTGCTTATTTCGCCGGCAACGATATGCGTTTTGATATAACCGTGCCGAATGGCACCTATCAGATCACCGGCAAATTTGCCGAGACCGAAAGCTGGACTCTGCCAGGCGATAGGTTGATGAACCTGGAAGCACAGGGTCAAGTGATCCATTCCAATGTTGATCTCGTTGCTGCCGCAGGTGGCCCCAACAGGCCTATTGATTTTGCGCTGCCAGCAACCGTAACGAACAACCACCTCGCGTTCGTAGCGCGTCACGTAAAAGGCAGCTATGCCATAATTTCGGCACTCGAAATCCTTCTCACGGCGGCAGGCGCACCAGGGCCGACGATTCCCGCAGCTCCCACCAATTTGACCATTATAAACGTCAGATAAACTCACGCGATCCGCTACGCACTTCTAAGCTCAACGCACGGAGCCTCGGATGCCTCGCAGCGGCACCGGCTCTACCACTCGCAACACAAAGTTTGCTATTCGCAGCTCGGGCCGGATTTCGGTGATCGCAGCCCAAAAACCCCTCACGCCGGCCTCAAATCCACTTCCTGCGAACCGTTGAAAAAAAACACAAAGGTTGGCTCCCCGGGCAGGACTCGAACCTGCAACATTTCGGTTAACAGCCGAACGCTCTACCATTGAGCTACCGGGGATCCGGGCAAGCTAGATCCTTAATTTACAACGTTGTGCAAACCTGCGCTACCTCCGTTGTCATCGTTTCGGCTGGTTTGAGTCCAACTTGAGTCCAACAACGGGGTCAATCGTCGCATCTCCCTGTTGCCGTATTTTCCGAGTTGATGACTGTAACAATCGATCATCGCATCGGAGCTGTGACCCATCCATTCGCGAATAACAGCGCGAGGAACGTCGCTACGAACCAGGTACGAGCATCGGCCGTGCCTGAACGCGTGGAAGCCCGCACGCGGGATTCCGAGTGAATGCAATACCGCGTGAAGGTCTGAGAGGACGTTGCTCTGGCGTAGAGCTGTTCCATTGCGGGTCTGAAAAACATAGCCAAATCGCTGAATGCCCATATGCCGCTTGAGCTCCGCTACAACTGTCGCGTCAATCGGAACGTGGCGTACTTTATTCGACTTGGTTGTGGATTCGTGCCCTTCGAAAACGGTTCGACGGACCGTAATGACCCCCGTACCGTCTGCGACTGAGAGATTCACATCCTCACAGCGCAACGCAAACAATTCGGCCGCTCTCAGCCCCGACCCTCCCGCCAATGCATACAGCGCCCTATCTCTTTGATTGTTGGCACTGTTTACAATGGCGACCATCTGCTCTTCCTCAAAACATCGAGCCTCTTCCTCAATATCCGTAATCGGCTTAATCCTTTTCCATTTGATGAGCCACGGTGGCAAAGTAGACATTCCACTTTGCGCCATCTCATCCAAATGAAAGTTGTAGACCGCCCGGACAATTCCGAAAAGGTTCTTTATGCTTTTGGTTCTTAGTGTCTTCTGCCATTTTTGAATCAACCCCCTAATGGTCGGATACGAGTTAACCGCCTCCAGCGGAGTATTCTCCAAGGCCGGCAGAATGTGTTTCCTCAACTCGCAACCCATACTCCGACGAGATGAGGGTTTTTTATTTGCAGTCAAATGGCAGTCTCTCCATGCCGTTGCCGCTTGCCCGAATGTAGTAACTGGGGTCCGAGAACGTTCAAGGTGAATGGCAGAGTTAATGCCCTGCCGTTCGATGAACTGCGCCAGTTTTCTTTCCGCTTGCGGCCGCGTCACTTCGGAAGTACTACCGAGGATTACCGTACGTCGCTTTCTTTTTATCGTGCCGGGTACATCTACGCGGTAACGGCCGACGTAATTGTCGCCAATTTTGTAAACCGTGCCGCGCTGTCCGGATCTGCGAGACATGCTCCTCCTGTCTCGCTGAACCGGCACCGCAACCACGGCTAGGTTAGCCGTTTTTACAGTTAGCAGCAATCTCTCGCACGAAGCGTCGGAAGCGGCAGGAGAACCCACTCCAGGAGGGATCGCGATGTTTTCTGTCGCGATGGCTTCTCGAATTGGAGAGGTTCTGTACATATGAGAACTAAATCATTTTTCCCGCCCGGTTTTCACGCCGTGGCACCCACATGAATGTCACTGTTAGATTCTGATTTTTAATGGCTCCGCAAATCTGCTGATGCAAGACTCGAAGTGCGGGATCCAAGACCCGGCGTTTACCATTGAGTTGGCAGCACGTGTTTTCAGAGTCAGAAAAAATCTTTGCACACGTGCCTTTGGGCAGCGATTCCACAGCAGATAGAATCGCTCGATATTCAGCCTGATTGTTTGTGAGCCCATCTATCCACTTGATATCCTTGTGACCGTTGTCGGTGCGAACCCATGCGTATCCTGAGCCTTTACCGTCTGGCCGCGCTCCCGCACCGTCACAAAAGATTTCTACCGGTTTACGTTTCAGATCTCGCGGTTCCGGCTTAACGGCTTTTCTTGTGTTTACTAGGTTGAGTTTTCGAGTCATAAAGTCTCCGTCGAGGATCTGCGAAATAGGATCGTGGAACATTTGCCGATACGGTTACATCTTTAGGCTTGCTGGTGGGAATTGACGATTTCAAATGCATTGAAAAATTAACGTTCCCTAACGTTCCTCCGAAGTGGAGACCGCCACCTCGTTTGTTGGCGTATTTCGCTACGTATCGCACTGCATCTCGCCGTTTACTCATGAATAGCCTCAATTTGCGTTCGCCCAAAGCGAATGAACGAGCGTTTCCACCATTTCTTCCTTCTTATGTGGCTAACGCCTTTAACGAGCATGTGAACGTGCCACCTGCCGCCAATACGTCCGAACTCTTCCGCAATCACCCAAGCGATAGTGCTAGTAGCGACTGTCCGCAATTTACTGAATTGTTCATCGAGGCGCTGTCTCTCTAACGCACAACACAGGCACCGCTTGCAAAGAAAACGGGCGAGTTGTCTGCGTTGTGGCGCTGTTTTGCCGGCCGCTAACCAATTGAAAATCTCTTGCCGTGAATGACCGGCAGCTTCCCAGCCAAGTTCGAGAAGCCAATGCTCAATCTCCCTAAGCGCAGCATCGCGAACAGGCGGACCAGGCTCTTTGCGATATCTTGATGACGGCTGCCAGCACTTGAGGCGCGGATCGGGATGACATTTGCCCATGCCTTTTACTGAGCGATTCCATTGTCGACAGCGTTTCTTAACGCGATAACGGCGTGGATGGCCTGGAATTGCTGGATTAACTTCAAATTGCGAAGGTCTATCGCGTAAAGTTATCGTGACAAACCAATCGCCGGTTGCGAAATATTGAGCTAGGAACGCAGCGTAATGGCTCGCCATTTCGCGTGTCCGCCGTGCTTCTCGCGCAATCGTTTCAAGTAGCCTTTTACGGTCTTTAAGCATTGCGGGTCCTCTTTCCCTGGCACACCTTCGGCTCTACAAGGATGGGAGCCTCGGTGTGCTTGAGATCATTCCCCATCGTGCGTGTAACGCAATTGGACCGCGCACATATCCGTTTCCCGCGTCAGATACCGCGTCCTAGTCCTAGACCTGACCTAAGAAGACCTGACTCCCCTCTCTTAACCCTGTCCCCGTACACGGGGCTCCCAGGCCGGGCGTACGGTACACAGTCGCGAGATGTGAGAGGGGTCAGCACAGAGCTCGCAGTGAGCCCACGCCCAGCCTGGGAAGATCAAGAATCCGATTTCAGTTCATATGCGCTCAGAACAGCTTTAAGGATTGCATCGCGAATTCTCCCCTTAGCATCGATAACGTCGAAATACCTGTTCTGACCGCGATTCTGAGGAAAGGCTACCCACGGGGCCTTTCCCGGTTTTTCGATGATTGCGAACCCAATGAGAATGAGCTCGCCGTCCGGAAAGTGTAGACGTACATCTGCATGTGCCCTGGTCGATCCGGGTTTGGTTGCCAATCGAATGTCAACGGCGATCTGTGGCTCGTTCAATGCATTTCCCCTTTCCTTATGCTGCCGTTCTATTTGCATTATTCACAGTCGCTACATAGGTGTCAGGGATACGAAATTTTGTTTTGCGTCCCGATAGATGTAAGCCTCTAAATTCAAAGTGGGATAGAATTTTGGAATGCGTCGAAAGTCGTTAACCTGGAAGACGAAGCTGCACCCTGTATTCTTTGAATTGGCCTCAGCTTGGCTCGAGGCTATGATGCAAGTGAGTGAGGTTAATGAGGTTTGTGAGAAAATACTCGCAGAGCTTGGTCCACGACCCGATCAGGATTCGTTGGCGAAGTTAGCAGCGCATACACAAAACGTACGTAATATCATTCAGCAACAGTTTGACGCGAAGCTAATCAAGATAAATGCACGATTTGGCCATCTGCCTGAGAATCCACTTACTTATCCTTGGTTGCGTCTTGCACGAAGACTTCCACCGGGTGAACAGCGCGAGGCGACCGGAATTGTGGAATGGTTTCATTCTGAACGTCATGGTGAACCGCTAGGTAAAACATTAGAACGGGAAAACAGCGGCGACCTCGAAGCGTTCCACATGGTTCAGCATACTCAGGAAGATCTCTTCCGAATAGGTCATGGCAAGGGTCTGTCAACGAAATTTCAAGGCGATCCGCATCACCGCGATTTACTCCAATTGCTATTGTGTTTTGGCGGAGAAAAACTAACTGCTGAGGAGCTTGCAGATTGCTTTGAAGAACATTGCCCTTGCGAAAAAGAGCATGATCCCGACGCCCTGAAGAAACAACGCGCTCGGCTGGTTAAAGAACTGCGCCGAGCCGTTCCCGCTCAGTCGCAAGACATAAAGGCATAAGCATTGAGATGAGTACGTGAATGTCAGGAGCTTGGTTCAACAAAAAGTGACCGCGTATAACGATCACGGTTACGGCGGGCTCGATTCGTTCTTGTTGCTGCAGATGCGATGGGCTTTTTGACTTTGTGAGTTGCCCAACGAGCCAAGATTTTCGTCGATATATCCAACCCGGTACCACCGATAGGGCTGTCCTGAGGTAGCCGAATGTATCTGTCCTCCTTGAGGACTACTTCAAACGTGCCCTGTTTCGCTCTCAATACCACCAGCTTCGCTTGTTGAAGAAATTCCAGAGCACGACGGATGTCTTTTGGACCCATTGGTACCCGAACATCTGGCAACTCGGGAATTTGACTTAGACGGTCGAGTCGAATGAGCAAAGGAGTGCTAAGGCGACCACGCGCGGCCATTTCGCTCTTTTGGTCTTCCGATAGGTAATGCATTGCATATTTTGTCCACCACAACACTGCCGCATAACTCTGAACCACCTGATCATTTGTCTTGTGAAACCACGAGCGATACGTTTTGAAATTGTTAGCGCTGATTGGAAATCCGCGGGGTGAGTTGAGCGCCTTACCCAAATTTGAAGGGGGCACTGACCATTTTTTCCATATGCGACACGTGAAAAGTAGATGCGATCGCCCTCAGAGCCTTGCTCCAGACTGTATCTAAAAATGACAAGCGGGAAATCGAATTTATCACTCTGCCACGCGTCGAAGAGCTTATCGAGATTACCTTCTCCAGGCGGATTCTGATATCCGAGAAGCACGCACCTGCGAGAGTTGAACGCTCGCGTGGTTCCGTTCTTGAGACGGTAGGCATGACTTTTCGCATACTTCGTTACTTGAGCAATATCGCTATTATTCCAGGATGTCTTAAGCTCAAGTATAAAGTCGATATCTGGTTTTTGAACGATCAACCCGTCCGGCGTAAACGCTTCAGAATTGGGGTCTATAGGTACAAGTTTTGGTGTGAAGTCGACAATATTTGTTTCCTGCACAATCTCTTTTACGTTGTGAAGAACGAAACTGAGGGCGGCGAGTGCATCGAGAGTTCTGTCAAAAGCTACATAATCTTTAAAGGCGGTCGAAAACTCCTCAGCTATACGGTCCGTTATGGCTTTTGAATTAGCCATTACCGCTAGAGCTGTCCATCCATTAATTGCCGCACTGTATATTGCTTTGCCTTTTCCAGTGAGATACTCGCGTCGCGGAAAAGCTCGGTTAGTCCATCTTGGATACGCAGGAAAGATGCCGGAGATACTTCTCCTTGGCCTTGGACATGAACGCTAGAGTGACCAGTGATGAAAATGTCAAATTCTCCACCATCTTCGTAGTTCGTCAGTGTTGCATGAAAGTACGGATTCTTGTGAAGGAGCGCAACCGAAGTACGAGGCAGCCGCGATAATGCCTGGATTACTAAGCTATAGTTCTCCCGGCCGACAAACAACGGTTCAGAAAAGCGAAACTCTACAAAGCGCCCTTTGGCCTGTTCAAATGGTCTCACGAGGCCGGATAGTTCTCCTGCAAGTTTTTCGGTCATCAACTCGCGCAGGGCAGTGAATTCCCCTTTGTAGTAGGTCAGGTAACCAGCTCGCCCTATCGAGAATTCGGAAAATGTCCTTTCCGACGCGGGTGCGCGCACCCGCGTCGTTTTTACAATTCTCTTTTCTTCCTCCACTCTAGCGAAGAATGCCAAAGCATTGCCCGGCCTAAGATTGATATCGGCACCACCCTCATTCGGCCTGCTTGGGTACGAAACACCGCGCAGCACATGAGTTTCTTCAAGAGAAAATGCAGACGATAGCCGCATGCAGGATCTAATTACAGGATGTCCGAACGGGAAGAGCTGAATTCTACCACGCGACCTGGCGAGAAGCCGGTACATAGGGCGTAGCGCTCTGCCGGGCTTATCGAGAGAAATTAAGATGTAAACCTTGCTCTGAGGAAGTGGTAACAGACCGAACTCCGCTTGAACAATAGCTCCCGTTCGTTTTGTTATTCTGACAGTTGTTGATCGCTTCACGAACGGAATGTTAGGTGTCTGATCGTGCAGATCCAACGTGGCTGCGAACTCTCGTTCATTAAGAGTTGAAAACAGAAACCAGAACGTTGCGGAAAAATAGCTCTGCCGCCTCGCTTCTTTTTCTATCCAGTTGTCGAAGTGTTGAAGCTCGTTTTGCATTTGCCCCGGGTCATCTCAAATGAAAGAAATTTTGCAGTACGTCGTCAAAAAGCCACTGCACTGCATCTGAAATGGTTGCACCTTTCTTTTCGACCTCAAGGTGCAAATCTCGGTTGTACAATTCGCGGATCCTAACTCGGTCGGACCAATTTAGGTCGGAAAGCCGAACATAGCGTTGTCCATCGAAGTAATTTAGTTCGAGCGGAATTATGCGCAAATGTCGGGGGTATTTCGCGAAATTCCGATAATAACGAAACATCAATCTTGTGCGGTCATTGGAATCTGCATGCAAACGGGAAAACGTTATGCTGAAAGCGTTTGCGTGCTCTGTCTGACCGTTCTCAAGAAGTTCTTGATACTTTTCGAACGTGATTCCTTCAGATTTATAGTCATAAAACTCAATATTTATCTGCTCTAACTCGTCGCTGAGAAGTTCTGCAGAGTTTTGAAACTCCAACATTACTTGCCTTATACGACTGTGCCAAAGTTCCATTTCACGGGCTTCGCGTTTGCGTAAAACTGCTGCTTCCTTATTGCCCCAGCGCGCGGCCCATTCCGCGGTCCTCTTCGTTTCTGTTCTTATTCGTACATATTCAGCAAACAGGTCCGCACTGCGTTCGCAAACCAATCGGATAAGAGCGTCGTATATTCCCACGTCTGCAAATGCCAGAGCGTCGAAATATGAGGGGCGATCTGATCGCCTCACGTTGCAAATTGGAAACGCGTGACGCAATAAAACCAAATTCATCAGTAATCGCGACACGCGCCCGTTTCCGTCTTTGAATGGATGAATTGAGGCGAGCTCATGATACGCCACTGACGCACAGATGACAGGATTCTTATCCAAATTGGAATTGATCCATGTAGTCAATTTCTCCATGCGATCAGGAACTTCCAATGGTTCGGGGGGGCGATGCTCAGAGCCAGAAATGATCACCCCCACGTTTCGATATTCGCCCGGGCCCATCTCAGCATCACTCTCCATCAATAACGCATGAAGCGAGCGGATATCCGATTCGCGAATCGTTTGGCCCGGGTCCGCTAGTGTTTTCAAGTAATCGAAAGCTTGACCGAGTGACCGCACCTCAAGGCTATCCTTCACCGGCTTCCCGCTGACGTCCAATCCGTCATGCAGAACCAACATGGTTTCCTGTAGAGTTAGTCTGTTTCCTTCAATGCCGGCACTGTGATAGACGTGCGATGCCTTGAAGTGCTCCTCTAGCTTTGTGAGAGAAACTCTGTCGAGAGGCCCTTCGTCGCGAAAAACCTCAACCTGCTTCGTGAAGGAAGTGACCTGCTCCATGGTCTCTGGCGTTACTTCAATTTCTTCGTAGCTAATCATCCCAATGTACCCCGACGCGCTGGTTGACTGCGTTGAGCTCTTTCAATTCGTGAGAGTAGGAGGTTTCAACCTCATTAGTTCCTTTAATTGCCCGAGAAGCAGTTTCCTTTTTGCTTGGGTAGATAGCGCATCCTCAACTGCTGCTCTTCGCCATCCGCCGAGCAGCGATGATTCAGATAGCGGTTTCAGTTGCCTTTCAAGTGTTTCGTTTGTGTAACTGAATTGTTCGGAGAAGTCGCATCGCTGCATAGCATCCGGCAGCAAACTCAGCATGATTTGAAGACCGGCGGTTTGAAGCAGGGAGTAAGACTCGCCATCGGTGTCGGCCCACGCCTCAGGAAATGATTCTTTAATGGCCTGAATGTAAGCAATAACGATTCGCTTGCGTTCTGCATTGGTTTTTGCGTACAAGCTTCCACCTGGAACAAGAAAGCCCATCATGACCGGCAATAACTGGTTCACCTTGATCCACTTGTTGCGTTCTTTTGGAAAGCGCAGGATCCGACTGTACAAAGGCGACTGCTTATCCTCGTCAAGAGCGTGGATGAGCTCAATCGCTGTGTTCTCAAAATCGGTATCTAGTAATCCCAATATTGCTTTCATTTGGGTCAACAAATCTTTGTTCACTGGTTTTTGGTTGACATTAATTTCAACAAATGTTTGTCCTACCATTTCCTCCGTCGCATTATGCAGTGCAACTACCGGCAATTCGAAAGTCTCCGTGGCCGACAGTTCCCGGAACTCATCTTCAAAAGAGAAGAGCCGATGTTGACCGTCAACAACGAAAGCAAAATCGCCTTCGTCCGCGGGAAAAGCCAGGGTCACTAGCCCGTTGCCATTATCTTCGACTCGTACATCGGGAGTTAGATTCAAGATAATATTGTTCGGCAGGATTGCGCGCTCACCGCTGTTTAGATAATTCGCGATCTCTCGAAGGCGGCCTGGCTCAGTCACTCGTTGCAGCCCTTTTTTATTATCTCTGGTCGCTGCTTCGACATAGCACAGAGGTTCCAGTTCCATCGCGCTCATCGTAAAGCAGTAAAGGGTCGTTGATTTTTGCTTGAAAGCGATTGCGCGGACCTTTTTCATGTTAGTTGTCCTTTAACAGGATTATTTCGCCAAACGTCAGCCCACCGAAAACGGTTGCCCCTAGATCGGTTGTGTTTCTCACAAAGGAAACGTAAGTTAGCGGGTAACTCTGTCCCTCCCCGAGAGCACGGCAGTATATGGTCAATGTCCAATTTGACATCGGGCGGCCGCTTCTTGCAAATATCGCAGCATTGATCGGAATGGACAGCAATCATCAGATAGTCCTGCAGTCCGAATGCTCGGCGCTGATGAGTGCGTAAGGTCAAGTCAATGCACTCCCAAATATCGCGTGCATCGTCCTGCGACAGCTCGCTGCCAAGCCGCTCACTTGCAAAGCGCCAGAATTGCGTTAGTCCATCCGAATTCCGTTTCCATTCACGGAACTGTGACTCCGCTGGAGTAACTCTGTTGATTCGTTCTTCGCCAAGAGCCCAAAAAATTTCCTTATACAATAACGACGTATCGAGCTTAAGTTGTTGAGCAAGCGCGCAAATATCGTCTGGAAGGCCCATTAAAGGACGGTGTCGGTCTGTCTCAATGTAAAGCGGCAGAGAATACCGCACACAATCAGGTGCAGCAAGCGGATTCGTGACTCAACGGCAGTCACATTGTAAAATGTGGTCCGCTGCCATTGTGAGTCCAAGCTTAGGTCCAACTTGCCCGGTCTCTAGCAGCCGTTCTTGTTGGTTAAACGGTGCCGATTCAGCGTTGACGTAGATAGTTAACAGCCGAACGCTCTACCATTGAGCTACCGGGGATCCGCGCAAACTACATCCTCAATTTACAACGTTGTGCAAGCCTACGCTACAGGTGTCTGATCGTTGAAGGAAGTTATCGCTTCTCAGGTAGTTTGATGGGGCCTGAAGCTTACTTCAGCGGATATCGCCTGGGCGGATGTCGTTTCGACGCGCAATATCATGCAATTGCTCGATGTCTTGCATGACATCCTCGCGCCTGGTTTGCAGTTGTCTGATCTGATCTTCTGGATTCAGGGGCAGTCCAGCTAACTGGGAAATCACGACCCCGCCAACCATATAGTTTGTGATCGAGCGATAGGGCAGTAGCGCGTTGATCTGCTCATCGAGTGCATCGAGCTCTGCTTCTAAGGGCGCAAGCTGCTCGCGATACCAGGCAGGATCGGTCTCTTTGCTCGCCCCTGCTTCGACGCCGTTCTCGGCAAAAGGTCCGGAAGACGGCGCATTGTCCAACGTCATATTTGGCCGCGGCCCGACCACTGAGACATCCGCTTGATCGCGCAGCCGAGGCAGGTCTGCGTTCGTCCAAACGTGTTTATTCTGCGCTGCGCCTTCAGTTGCGGTGGCGCCGCGATCTGGGGCGCTCGGCGTGCTCTGGGCACGGCCGGCGGTAGCGCTGAGAATGATTGCCGCAAATATTACGGGGACAAACGACATTCCATGGCGCGACGCGTGCGCTGACACGATGCGGCGAGCCCGGCGAAGCAGTGCCGGACCAATCAAGACCGTGGCTACTGCCATAAAGCTGGTTTCACAGGTGGTCTTCGGATGTGGGAGCATTGTGCGCACCGCCTTTGCAATGAATGACGGTTCATGAACCGTTCAACAGAAGACGAAGCAGATTGCGAGGGCAGCGAGGCTACTGCACGCGCGTGGACCGAATATCGTAACCGATCAGCGTCTCGAAGATCGCGAGCACATGCCTCCGGTACTCGACCATACGTTCAAGCACGTCACGCAGACTCGGTTCGCGCTCCGCCTCGCGATGCCACCGCGCCAAGACTTGAGGCGGAACTTCGATGTCGCGCCGTAGTTCTTCTGCCGAATGGCCGCGCAGGAAAAGCCCGTAAAAAAACGCGGCCTCACGTTGCGGATACTCAAATTCCCGCTGAGTCTCTTCGGCGATAATGGGTGCAGTCCACATACAAGAAAAGTGCAGTTTACAGAAACCCCGCTCGACGTCAAGAGGGCACGCAGTACCATTCCGGTTAGTACCGGTCCCGACGTACGCTCGAAGTTCGCGAGTCGCTCCTTCCCCTGGCATTGCAAAACACGTGTGCACGAATGTCGTTTCTAACGCGCCAGACACACCCGTGACATGAACAGTTTCAACCGCCCGCCGCAATTCTATTTTACACAGGTGACGCTATGTTGGCTGACGTACCGACCGCGCGAAATCGCGCAGCGCTGAAACATTGGGACCGTATGCCCCTATTCGCACGGCGTCGATCGGTAGTCCCAATCTTTCTGCTATTTCCAGGTTGATGCCGGCGTCGTCTAGTTCAGACAAACTGAAGCCGGCGGTCGGCAGGACGCGGTTCGTGGCTGAGGGGGCAACAGGCCTGGGGGGGCGGTGCCGCTGCCACGGTTTTTGCGCTATTTCAAAGAACTGCTGCCAGTCCCGCTTGTCCCACATGACCGACCTTTCTCAAACTGGACTTCTCACTACATCGGATGCAGTTCGAGCCTATCTGGTCGCCTTGCGGCTCGACACGGGGACGTTGGCCGCAGTTCCATATATGTCAGGATGCCACCCGGCGTCCAGCACCCTCTGCATTATTGTTGCAAATGGGTTACGCCACGTGCTTCCCGAGCCCGCGCTCTTCAGAGCGAACCGCAACAGGTGGGCTACGTAAGCTAGCGCATTACTGCGAATATTCCGGTACGGCAGACGAGTTGGGCAAACTGCGCCACGCCGCTGTATACTGCACCATCCGCCGTTTCGATCCCGAGGTCTCCGTCAAAAATGGCCGCGCGCGTTATCGTCGTTCATTACCACGAACTTTGGCTCAAGGGAGGTAACCGCAAGTTCTTCCTTGGCAAGTTCTTGCTGGCTTTGCGCCGCACCCTCGCTGATTTCCCTATCAAACGGATGGTTCAGCCCGGAGATCGCGTTCTCATCCATTTGGGTGACGACGCTCCCATTGACCAGATCATTGCCCGGCTGGAACGCGTGTTTGGAGTCGCATACTTCGCCGTCGCGCAACCGGTCGAGCGGGGTTCCCCGAATGACTTCGAGGCGCTCTGCCAAGCTGCGTGGAGCGAGGTCGAACCGTTGCAATTTTCGAATTTCGCGGTGCGTGCCAAGCGCAGCGATAAGTCGTTCCCGATGCGCACGGACGAAATTGAAGGGAACGTCGGGCATTACCTGCTCGAACGCCTGCGCGCTGCCGGCCGAAATGTGCGTGTGCAGCTCGATGATCCCGAACTGACTTGCCGGATCGAAATCACTCCCGGCCCAATGCTCGTATACGCGCGCAAGATTCCCGGCCCGGGCGGTTTGCCGGCCAATACGACTGGCCGGATGATGTGCCTGCTTTCTGGTGGGTTCGATTCCGCCGTCGCGGCATACAAAATGATGCGGCGCGGTGCGCACCTGACGTTCGTTCATTTTTGGGGTGGCGGTGCCAAGCCTGGTGAATCGTCAGTGCACGTGGCTCGGTCGCTGGTCGAACGCCTTGTTCCTTACCAGCTAACCGCGAAGCTTTATCTTGTTCCATTCGAATCCATTCAGCGCGAAATCGTGCGCAGCGCTCCGGAGGCTTACCGGCTGCTCCTGTATCGCCGAATGATGCTGCGCATAACAACGCGGTTGGGTTACAAGCACTCCGCACAAGCCATCGTGTCGGGCGACAGCCTGGGACAAGTCGCCTCGCAGACTTTGCAGAACATGGTGGCGGTGGGTGCCGCCTCGAATATGCCAATGTTCCGTCCTCTGGCCGGCGATGACAAACAGGAAATTTTGCAGGTCGCGCGGCACATCGGCACCTTCGATATTTCCTCCGAGCCATTCCACGACTGCTGCCCGATCTTTCTGCCCCGCAATCCTGCGCTTTATGCATCCGCTGCCGACCTGGACCGCGCCGAGGCAGGACTGAATATCGGTGAACTGGTATCACTCGGGATTGAGACGGCCGCCCTCGAGCGCTATAGCTTCATCGAAGGACGTGTCGAGCGGTCTACCCCTGAACCCGCGGCAACTTCCGTTGATGTCGAACATCATTCCACGATCTGAGCGTACGCCCGACGGGTATCGCACGTACGGAGCGAGTCGCGTCGGCACGTCAACAACCACCTAACCTCGATATTCGAAGGGGCAAAAGAAGCCGCCCAGGCTCACGTGCGAGTCTGGGCGGAATCAGGAACCGATATTTTGTTACGCGCTTTTACGCGCGTCCTCTTTTAGCGTGTTAGTAGCGGCCACCGCCGCCGCCTCCACGTCCGCCGCCACCGCCTCCGCGGCCACCTCCACCACCTCCGCGTCCACCACCACCTCCGCCTCCGTAGCCTCCGCGACCGCCGCCGCCTCCGCCACCGCCACGATTACCACCGCCGCCACCGCCCCCTCCTCCTTCTCGAGGAGGACGAGCCTCATTTACCACAACGTTGCGGCCCATGAAATCTTGTCCGTTGAGCGATTGCACAGCCCGGTTAGCTTCGTCATCGTTGGTGACTTCAACGAAACCAAAGCCACGTGGCTGCCCGGAAAAACGATCGCGAACGAGCGTAACGTTGGCCGGTGCAACGCCTGCTTGAGTAAACCAACCGCTTACGTCTTCTTCAGTAGCCTGAAATGGCAGATTCCCCACATACAATTTCTTCACGAGCAGACTCCTTTGAGTCTGTGGCGAAAGCGAAACCACAGGCATGCGGCTGAAGACCAGGCCAACTCCGTTCGCAGTCCGAACCTGCCTAGGCTACTCCGGCGTGAAGGTCGACGCTTCAGCCCTCTGCGTCGATCATGCCGCCAACGGAGATGCGCGTCAACGGAAACATAACCGGAGAAGCTACAGCAATTTACCTATTCAGCGGTATGCGGAGTACCAGCACTTGGCGGCGGAATACGGTACGCATACGGAGAAGTAATTAAGTGCGGTAACTCGCGTTGATATGCACGTAGTCTTTCGTGAAATCGCAGGTCCACACCCGCGCCCGTCCGCGCCCCGATCCGAGGTCGACCAACACCGGGATGAAGTCACGCAGCAAACGCCGGTGCGCCTGTTTCTCGCTGAAGGGGTGCTCAGTCCCGCCGCGGCACGCGAGAATGCCTCCCAGGAAAATATCCGTTTTGTGCGGGTCGAATTTGACGCCGGCGCGTCCCGCTGCGGCCAACACGCGGCCCCAATTCGGATCCGCTCCGGCGAACATCGTCTTCACTAGAGGCGACCCGGCGATCGTACGCGCCACCTGATCTGCGTCATGGTCGCTCGCCGCGCCGCGCACTTCGATTTCGATCACATGACTCGCGCCTTCTCCGTCAGACACAATTTGGAGTGCGAGCGAATGACAGACTTGCTCCAGTGCGGAGACAAATTGCTTGTAGTCTGCGTTCTCGGCGGTTACCGGCTTGTTCCCCGCTGCGCCGCTGGCGAGCAACAGCAGCGTGTCATTTGTTGAAGTGTCGCCGTCGACGGTGATCGAATTAAAAGTCGTTCGCACTACCGTCGAAAGAGCGCGCTGCAACAGCGCCGGGCGAATGGCCGCATCTGTAACGATGTATGCCAGCATAGTCGCCATTTGCGGATGGATCATACCCGCGCCTTTGCAGCAGCCCAGCAGCCGAATCGTCTTTCCCCCAAGCCGGCAACGACCCGAAGCCCATTTCGGCCGTGTATCCGTGGTCATAATTGCGTGCGTAAACCCATCGAATGCCTCGGCGCTTTTCGAAACACTCTGAGAAAGCGCGGGAACGGCTGCAACAATTCGCTCCACTCGCATGGGAAGCCCGATTACTCCCGTGGAGCAGACAAGCACCTGCTCCGGTTCGCATCCCAGCGCCTTGCCGACTTCGTTTGCAGTCGTCACCGATGCGCGCATGCCGGCCTCGCCAGTCGCGCAATTCGCATTGCGCGAATTCACGATCACAGCGCGAATCCGAGACGAGTTTGCGCGCAAATGCTCGCGTGACACCACCACGGGCGCGGCTTGCACCAGATTTTGTGTGAATACCCCGGCGGTCACAGCAGGCTCATCGGCCACGATCAACCCGAGGTCCAGGTTTGGAGGTTTCCGCAAGCCGCAATTTACCGCTCCGAAACGAAAGCCGCGCGGCAACGCGGCCGCAGGCGCAGTTTTCGTCATCTGACGTAAACCTGCCGATTTCCAATGACCACATTGTTTAGTGGACCCGCTGATAGGTTCGCGGCACCTCCGATAGGCTCCATCATGAGCGCACCTCACGCTGGGCCAATCGCCGGCGAATTTCAACAATAGCGTCGCGCACCCTGTCCGGCGCGGTTCCGCCTATGACGTCCCTGCTTTCAAGCGCCGCATTCATCGTGAGTGCCGTCTCCAGGTCGGTTTCGAACAAGGGCGAAAACGTTTTCAGTTTTGTCAGTGGAAACGCCGGCCACGGCTCTCCACATCGTTCGGATTCGCGCACCATCTGACCGACGATTTCGTGCGCCTGACGAAATGGCATGCCACGTTTTACCAGGTAATGGGCCGCTTCAGTCGCTAACAGTGCATCGTCGCTCGCAGCGTGGCGCAAACGCTCTTCATGGAGCCGCGTAGTAGCCACCGCGCCAGTCGCAACATGCGCTATCGCTACCGCCTGATCATGTGCGGCGAAGACGGGCTCCTTGTCCTCTTGCAAATCGCGTTGGTAACTCGACGGCAATCCCTTCAGCGTGATCAGCAGCGATATCAGTGCCGCGGTAATGCGTCCCGTTTTCCCGCGCAGGAGTTCCCACACGTCGGGATTCTTCTTTTGCGGCATGAGGCTGCTGCCGGTCGAGTACTCGTCGGAAAGCGCGATAAACTGAAACTCCTGCGAAGCAAACAATACAAAATCCTCGGCCAGATGCGACAAATGTGTCGCGAACGTGGCCAGCGCGTACAAGTAATCGAGCGCGAAATCGCGATCGCCAACAGCGTCAAGGCTATTCGCCGACACTCGCGAGAAGCCAAGTTCCCGCGCTAATGCTTCCCGGTCCAGCGGGAAAGCGCAGCCACCAAGCGCCCCGGACCCCAGCGGGCAGACGTCCGCCATTTGTGCTGCGGCAGCCAGCCGATCGAGGTCCCGAGAATAAGCTTCTGCATGCGCGAGTAAAAAATGCGAAAAAAGCAGCGGTTGCGCATGCTGCAAATGAGTCATTCCCGCCATGGGCACACCCATTGCGCGTTCCGCAAATTCGACCAGCGCGCTCGCCAGGGCTGCCACTCCACGAGACATCTCCTGCACCGAGTCCTTCACAAACATACGAAAGTCAGTCGCCACCAGCTCATTGCGGCTGCGCGCCGTGTGCAACTTGAAACCCACGGGCCCGAGCCGCTCCACCAGCGCTGTCTCCACAAAGTGGTGCACGTCTTCAGCCGTAGACGCGTCCAACCACGCTGGTTCGGCAGCAGCGCGTTTTGCGATCGCATCTAGCGCGGAAAGGGTCTGCTCCACTTCCGCCGCGGTCAGGATCCCTGCGTGCTGAATCGCACGGGCCCACGCGCGGTCTACCGCCAATTCGTACGGCAACAGGCGCCGGTCAAATGGAAATGAGCGCTGAAACTCGTAGAACAGCTCATTGGGAGGCCGCTCGAAGCGGCCACCCCAGAGCTTGTCGCTCACGGGTGTCGTCTTTTGACTCACGGCTGACTCACGATCGTTTTGGCGATTGGGTGTGGAGCAAAGAATCCGCAGCCAATTCTTTGCCCGACGTCGCCATCGCACCCGCAGGCGGTGTGATTGGAAGCGCGAAGAGATTGATGAACCCTTCCGCGTCCTTTGGGTTGTAATGCGCCATGCTGAAGCTCGCGAGATCGGTGCGGTACAGTGAGTACGGCGATTGTCGGCGCGTCACGCTCACATTGCCTTTGTAGAGCCGCAATCCGACTGTGCCGGTTACCCTCTGCTGCGCCGTTGTGAAAAATGAATCGAGCGCTTCGCGTAACGCCGTGAACCAAAGGCCGTAGTAGACGATTTCCGCATAACGCAGCGACAGAAGTTGCGAGTAGTGCGCTGTTTCGCGGTCCAGGCACAACGCCTCCAACTCTCGATGCGCGGTTACCAGCAATGTTCCGCCCGGCGTTTCATAAGCGCCGCGCGATTTGATCCCAACCAGTCGGTTTTCCACCAGGTCAATACGCCCCACGCCATGTGCGGCGGCTACTGAGTTCAACTGCTCGATCAATTCCACCGGCCCAACTTCTCGCCCGTTTACCGCAACAGGGGTACCACCTTCAAAACCTATCTCGACTTCAACGGGCTTGTCTGGCGCGCGCTCGGGTGAAACGATCCACTGCCACATCGACTCTTCAGGAGCGTTGTTTGGATCTTCCAGCACCCCGCCCTCATGGCTCAGGTGCCAGATGTTGCGGTCGCGGCTGTAAATGTTGGCTTTCGTTTGTTCCACCGGCACGTTATGTGCGCGAGCATACGCAATCGCATCTTCGCGCGATTGAATTGTCCATTCGCGCCACGGAGCGATTATTTCGACGCCCGGGACAATCGCTTTGTAGGCCAGCTCAAACCGTACCTGGTCATTGCCTTTACCGGTGCAGCCGTGCGCAACCGCGTCCGCTCCCGTCTGTAAAGCGATTTCAGCCTGCCGTTTGGCGATCACCGGGCGCGCGAAGGACGTGCCGAGCAAATACTTGTGCTCGTACACCGCTCCCGCACGAAGCGTCGGCCAAATGTACTCGGAAATAAACTCTTCGCGAAGGTCTTCAATCGATGCGGCTGATGCACCGGTGGCAAGCGCTTTGCGCTGCGCCGCCGCCAGATCTTCCTGTTGTCCAACGTCGCCAATCATCGCAATAACTTCGCATCCGTACGTCTCTTTCAGCCACGGAATGATGATTGATGTATCTAATCCGCCTGAATAGGCGAGAACCACTTTGCGCGGCACGCAGTCTCCTTATTTGAGCAGCCTTGTCAGCTGAGCAGCGTCAGCAGGATGGCTTTTTGAATGTGCAGACGGTTTTCCGCCTGGTCGAACACCACCGAGCGCGGCGAGTCCATCACCTCGTCGGTTACTTCGCTGCCGCGATGTGCCGGCAGACAATGCAGAAAAACAGCATCTCGAGTTGCCAATTCCATCAGAGGCGCGTTGATCTGAAAGGCGGCGAATGTTTTCGCACGTTCCGCAGATTCTTCTTCTTGTCCCATGCTGGCCCAAACATCCGTATAGACCGCCTGCGCGCCGGTAACCGCTTCTTCAGCCGAGCGGAATAGTTCGATTTTGCCGTGCGTTTCACGTGCAACTTTGCGCGCTTCCGCGACAATGTCGGCTCGGGGCTCATATTCGGCCGGAGTGGCAATCCGTATGTCTGCTCCCACGCGGGATCCGGTAATCAGCAGCGAATTGCACACGTTGTTTCCATCGCCTACGTATGCGATCTTGACGCCTTGCAGCTTTCCAAAACGCTCCTCAAGAGTGAAGAAATCCGCATACGCCTGGCACGGATGATATAGGTCGGAAAGCGCGTTGATGACGGGAATGTTCGCGTATTCGGCGAGTTGTTCCAGTTCGCTCTGCGCGAAGACCCGCGCCACGATCCCGTGCACCCATCTCGACAAGTTGCGCGCCACGTCAGGAATCGACTCGCGCTCGCCAAGGCGCGAAACCGTGTGGTCCAGCAGCACCGCCGACCCGCCCATGCTCTCCATGCCCACCTGAAAAGTAACGCGTGTGCGCAGCGAAGGCTTCTCCAGAATGAGCACGAGAAAGCGGCCGTTGAGCGCGGCGCGGTAGTGACCCGGGCGGGCCTTCAAGTCTGCGGCCAGATGAAATAGGTCGGCAATGCGCGCCGGGCCCCATTCAGCGCCGGTAAGAAGATCGGTGGCTAGAGCAAGTGGCACGCGTGTGACGGTCATGTTACCTCGAGCTTACCTGGAGGCGGCGAGCATCCGTGCGCTGTCCGCCTCGGCATAAATAGGACTAGCGGCCAGCGGCCTCTTCGTTTGCGCCAACACGCCTTCAAAACGTACCAGAAAATCGTTCACCTGCCGTTCGCTTACGATAAACGGCGGAAGCAGCCGCAGTACATGTTCGTGCGTACAATTAATAATCAATCCGCGCCGTAGCGCTGTCGCGACGTAATCGCGTCCCTCAACCGAAAGGTCAAGACCGACCATTAAACCTTCGCCACGCACTTCACGAATGAAATCGAACCGCGCCGCCATGCGCGACAGCCCTTCCCGAATCTGCGCACCGCGTTCACGAATATTCTTGAGCAGATCTTCGTCTTCAATCGTTTGCAAAAATTCCAGCGCCACGGCGCAGGCCAGCGGCCCGCCTCCAAACGTCGAGCCGTGCAGCCCAGGCGCAAAAGCCTGCGCGAAACTTTCACGCGCCAGTATTGCGCCCAGCGGTAGTCCGCCTGCGAGTGGCTTCGCAAGCACCACGATGTCCGGCAATCCCTCGCGCCGCTGGTAACCGAACGGCAAACCCGTTCGGCCGAGTCCGCATTGAATCTCGTCGGCTATGAGCGCGGCGCCATAGTGCGAAGCAAGTTCACGCGCCCGCGTCCAGAACTGGGCGCTTAAGGAGAAAATGCCGCCCTCACCCTGAATCGCCTCCACCACAATCGCGCAAACCGAGTCGTCGAATTTGGCTTCCAGATCAGCCGTATCATTGAACCGCACAAACTCTACGCCGGGTACAAGCGGTGCGAACGGCTCACGATATTTTTGCGGATGCGTGATCGACAATGCGCCGAACGTTCGTCCATGGAACGAGCCCTCGAGCGCGAGAATTCGCGTTTTGGTTGTGGTGTCCCCTTTTCGCGCGGCCACTCGCGCCAGCTTGAGCGCGCCTTCCATCGCTTCGGTTCCGCTGTTTGTAAAGAAGACGCGGTCCAAGCCTGACCACGCGGCGAGTTTCTTGGCCAATGGCCCCTGAAACGGATGGTGAAACAGATTGGAAACGTGCACCGCTCGTCCCGCTTCGCGGCGCATTACCTCCACCAGTCGCGGATGCGAGTAGCCAAGCGCATTCACGGCGATGCCACCGAGGAAATCGAGGTATTTACGGCCGCGATGGTCGTATATGTAGCAACCCTGGCCGCGCACGAAAACCAGAGGTGGACGCCGGTACGTGTTCATCATGTACCGCGCAGCATCGCGCAAAGCAGACGCGGGTGCGCCCGCTTGGCCGCGCGGTTTGGCATTTTGAGATTTGCCGCGCCGGCCCTGCGATTTGACAATTGCTTTTCTCGAACTCTTGGAAGCCCTCAGTGTTGCACTCCCGCCGCGGTTGCGGGGTACGATGGAGTCACGCGCGTGCCCTGGCCTTTATCGCCGTTTGCTGCGGAGAGTAGCCCCCGCTCATTCGTGCCACCCACGATGCGCACCTGGGCGACACCGGCGGAAAGCGCACGCTTACAAGCCTCCAGCTTTAGCACCATTCCCCCCGAGACTTTATTCTGCCGTATCAGGTCTTCAATATCGTCGCACGACACCGCTTTCAACACTTTTCTGCCATCGAGCACGCCTGCGACGTCGGTCATAAACACGAGCCGCTCAGCGTGAATATACTCCGCGCATGCCGCGGCCATGTGATCCGCGTTGATGTTGTACAACTCGCCGTCAGCTCCGAGTCCCAGGCAAGATGCGACCGGCACAATGCCTGCGCGCCAGAGCGATTCAATGAACTCCACATTGACGCCAGTCAGGTAGCCTACGAAGCCGAGTGCTCCGACCACGTCTTCATGAATCATCGGCTCGGCCAGGAAACAACTCGCATCCGACGCGCACAGACCTATGGCCGGCTGCCCAGCCGCCGAAATAGCACCGGCCATGCGTTTGTTCAGCAAGCCGCCAAACACCATCACCGCAACGTCACGCGTCTCGCGATCAGTGACACGCAGTCCATTCACGAATCGGCTTTCGATGCCCATGCGCTGCAGCGTCGCTGTAAAGATCTTGCCGCCGCCATGCACCACGAGGAGTTCGTGCCCTTGCTGCGTAAGCTGAGCTATCTGCCGTGCGAGTGACCGCACCGCATCTGCGTCGTCGAGCAACGCTCCCGCAATCTTCACGACCATTCTCATTGGAGACCTGCCGTTTCCGCAAAGCCCAGCATGCCGTTCATATTCTGAACGGCCTGCCCAGCGGCGCCTTTCCCGAGATTATCGAGACAACTCACCACCACGAGGCGTTCGCCCCGTGCGTCGAGCGCAAATCCGATGTCGCAGAAATTTGTACGCGCCACGTGTTGCAGTTCGGGCAAGCTCCCGGCCGCCCACAGCCGCACCATTGGCTTGCCTGCAAAAAATTGGCGATATAGCGCCTCAACTTCCTCGGCTTCCCGCCGCTCGTTGAGCCAAACGTAAACCGTTGACAGAATGCCGCGCGCGACGGGCAACAGGTGCGTCGAAAAAATCATGTCCTCCGCCGGTATGCCCAGGTGATCGATCACCTCGGGTGTGTGCCGGTGGGTAAACAATCCGTACGCCTTAAAATTTTCGTCCACTTCCACGAAGTGCAGCTCGCGCTTCGGCTCTTTACCCGCACCCGAAGCTCCCGATTTGCAGTCGCAAACGACGCCGCGGCCGGCAGCGATCCACCCGGCTTGCACCAATGGCCTGAGTCCCAGGATTACAGATGTCGGATAGCAGCCGGGGTTAGCAACCAGTTGCGCCGCAGGAAGCTGTTCGCTGTAGAGTTCAGGTAATCCATATACCGCCTGCGCAAGCACGGCCGCATCCGGCGGCGGCAATTTGTACCAATGCGCAAACGTTTCCCGATCGCGAAAGCGGAATGCGCCGCTAAGGTCCACCACGCGCACTCCCGCCTTCATCAGTGCGGGCGCCATTTCAAGCGAAGTCTCGTGCGGGGTCGCAAGAAACGCCACGCTGGCTCCGCTCTCCGCCACCGCCTCCACGGAAAACGGCCGGCAAAGCGCTTCTCCCCAGCCACGCAGCTGGGGAAATATCTCCGTGAGACAGTTCACCTGCTTCGCGCTCTCGCGCAGATAGAATGTGGGTTTTGCAATTCCGGGGTGCCGAAGCAGGAGACATGCCAGCTCAAATCCTGCGTAGCCGGTAGCTCCAACGACGGCGACCCGTTGCGGGCCGGTCATCGAAGCATGGCCTCCAGTCGTTGTTGAACGGCAGTGCGTGCCGCGCGAGATGGCGTAATTACCAAAACAGTATCGTCGCCTGCGATGGTTCCAGCGACTTCTCGCATATGGGCCGTGTCCACGGCCGCTGCCAGTGGCTGCGCACCTCCCGGCGGAGTCTTCAGCACCAGCAAGTTGTCAGCCGGACGCACGTCGAGCAGGTAATCCCGCACTGCCCGCACCAGTGGCGGTAACGGCGGAGAGCTGTCTTCGCCGCCGGCCGCAAGCGTCTTGTAACCGCCCGCCGTCTTAACCAGCTTTAGCTCGGCTATGTCACGCGACAGTGTCGCCTGGGTGACCCGCAGCTTCACTTGCGAGAGCCGCCGCCGCAGCTCGTCCTGGCTCGAGATAGCTTCGGTCGTTATCAATTTGAGAATTTGTCCTTGCCTGAACGTTTTTTGCGTTGCCAAGCTGAGACCCGCCGAATTTATGCACAACAGTGAATAATTATGCGATCCCGTTTTGTGCGTGTCAAATAAAAAAAGCTCGGAAGTCATTTAAAAAATGTCCGAGCCATTTCGGCCGGAATGTTTCTACAGTATTTTTAAAATCAGCACCACTGGAATTTTTCTGGTGTAACCTAGGGGCGAGTAGATTTCCTTCCGTTGGGAGCCCAAAACGTCATGAATGCGACACCCGCACAACCAAACGCAATGTTTCCGTACCGCACGCTCGGAAAATCACACCTCCGCGTCTCTGCGCTCGGCCTCGGCTGCATGGGTATGTCTGAATTTTACGGCGCGACTGACGAAGCAGAGTCGATTGCTACGATCCATAGCGCTCTCGATCACGGAATGAATTTTCTCGATACCGCGGACGTGTACGGCCAGGGGCGCAATGAGGAATTAGTCGGCAAGGCACTTCGCGGCCGGCGTGACGATGTCGTGCTCGCCACTAAGTTTGGAAACGTACGCTCCGCGGATGGCCGCTGGCTGGGAGTAAATGGCCGTCCCGAATACATCATCGAATGTTGCGAGGCCAGTTTGAAGCGCCTGCAGGTGGAACGGATTGATCTCTATTATCAGCACCGCGTCGATCCTGACGTTCCCATCGAGGAAACCGTCGGCGCGATGGCCAGACTCGTCCAGCAGGGGAAAATAGGCCACATTGGGCTCTCCGAAGCTGCTGCCGGTACATTGCGGCGCGCCGCGACCGTGCACCCTATCACGGCTGTGCAGACTGAGTACTCCTTGTGGACGCGTGATCCCGAATCGGAAATTCTGCCGACGTGCCGCGAATTGGGAATTGGATTCGTCGCGTACAGTCCGCTCGGCCGCGGTTTTCTTACTGGACGAATCCGCAGCCTCAACGATCTCGACCCAACCGATTATCGTCGCAATTCACCACGATTTCAGGGAGAAAATCTGAAGCGGAACCTCGCCATGCTTCGCAGCATTGAGCAAATCGCTGCCGAAAAGCAGTGCACGCCGGCGCAACTCGCGCTCGCCTGGGTGCTCGCCCGCGGAGAAGAAATTGTGCCGATCGTTGGCACGAAGCGCCGCAAATATCTGGATGAAAATATGGCGGCGGTGAAGGTCAGCCTCACGCCCGCCGACTTGCAGCGCCTGGACCAGGCTGCACCCGCAGGCGCAACGGCCGGCGAGCGCTACCCGCAGGAGGCGCTGCAGCGCGTTAACATCTAGCACTTAGTGTGGATTGCTCGGTGCAGCTGTTACGTTCGGAAAGACAAAAAGGCCGCTGGCAGCGGCCTGTGCGCGGGTATATTCAACCCGCATGGTTCAATTGCATTCTTGAGAACGATTGGGGCGAGGGCTAACTGCGTCGCGCGGTTTTTCGGCTCCGCCGTTTTGTCCGTGTGGGATTCACCGGTGCGTCACCGATCAACTCTGCGTTCATCAGGCTGGTGACGAACAGTTTTTTCCCGTGATCGTCAAAGTCGATCGCCGTTCGTTCGGCGTCTGATTCCGTTACAATTCCTAATCCGTACTGCTGGTGCTTTACTTGCTGTCCTGTGGAGAGAACCTGCACGACTGCCTCCTTGCACGAGTACCACTTCGGGGACGGTTAAAAGGAGAGCTGAGAGGCCTGACCCCCGGGTCTGGCCCCTCGATTGGGTTAGAGGCCTACGACATTCTCCGCCTGCAAGCCTTTGGGGCCTTTGCGAACTTCGAATTCAACTGCCTGGCCCTCGTTCAGGCTGCGGTAACCTTCTGATTGGATGGCTGAATAATGCACGAACACATCCTCGCCGGTCTGGCGCTGAATGAAACCATAGCCCTTGCTGGCGTTGAACCACTTCACAGTTCCTTGTTCCTTCACTGCTGTTTCCTCTTCGATTGAGCTATTTGATGCTTCTCACAGCCAGAGTTTAGCCGGAGCCCCTAACCCGAAAACACGAAAAGCTGCAAGTTTGTCTTGCAGCCCAATTGAACGAGTCAAAAGGTGTCAAAGCAACAAACGCTTAGTCAGAATAGCATAATCGCGCCTTTCTGTCGACCTGAACGGCCGCTGAAGCCGATCTGTGGACCGCTATCGAGGAACCGTTAATGCAATGCAAGTAGCTGACAAGAATGGACCTGTACCTATACCTGGCCGGCGCGATCCTCGCACAGCGACCGTCAGCGGCCTGCGACTGTAAGGCTTTTAGCCCTCGACCGCAGTTATATCAACTGGTTCGTTGACTCCAGGTTACCGCCGCCTCTATGCTGGCGTCTTACTACTTTAGTAGCGCAAGCGGCCACGCGGTCTCTCAAGTGGTTATTGATCTGCAGAGGGGGCGGTATGCGGACACTCCGAATCTGGACTGCAACACTCGGCCTCGTCGGTATTGCGGCCGCGTTAATAACGGTACGGGGAACTCCGACCCGCTCTGGCGCCGTTGTCGCTGCGGCCGAAAAACACGGTTTGGATGCGGCTGATCTCGACACCACCTGCAAAGCTTGTGAGAACTTTTATCAGTACGCAACCGGCGGCTGGTTAAAACGCAATCCAGTGCAACCTGCGTACTCGAGTTGGGGCCGGTTCAATCAGCTACAAGACAAAAATCAGGCCGTGCTGCGCCAGATACTGGAAAATGCCGCGCGAGAGAAAAATCCTCCGTCCGGCTCGATTGACCAGAAGATCGGTGATTTCTACGCCGCCTGTATGGACACTGACCGCATCGAAGCCGAGGGCATCAAGCCTCTGGAGCCGCAGCTGACCCGAATTGCTGCTCTTTCGAATCTCGCCCAGCTCGAGGATGAAGTTGCTCGATCCCAGAGCGAAGGCACTCGGGCTCTTTTTTCGTTTGGCTCTTCACCGAATGAAAAAAATAGCGACCAGGTAATCGGCATCGCCAACCAGGGAGGGCTGGGACTTCCTGACCGCGACTACTACCTGCGCTCGGATGATCGTTCGAAGATGCTTCGCGCACAATATGAGGAACATGTCGCGAACATGCTGCAACTTATCGGCGAAGCGCCTGATGTGGCGCGGGCCGAGGCTCGCACAGTGCTCGCCATCGAAACGCAAATGGCCCAGGCGTCGAAAACGCGTGTTGAGCTCCGCGATCCGGAAGCCAATTACCATAAAATGGGCATCGCCGAATTACGGACATTGACCCCTAATTTCCCCTGGGACGCCTACTTCCGAAACATCGGGTTCCCTGATATCCGCGAAGTCAACGTGGGCCAGCCTGATTTCTTCCGCGCTCTCGATAAGGATTTGACTGCCATACCGCTATCCGATTGGAAGGCCTACCTGCGCTGGCATCTGGTTCATTCTGCCGCCGCGGCCTTGCCCGCGAAGTTTGTCGATGAGAACTTCAATTTTTACGGACGCACCCTGACGGGTGCCAAGGAGCTGCAGCCGCGCTGGAAACGTTGTGTGATTGCCACCGATCACAACCTGGGCGAAGCGCTTGGGCAAAAGTACGTCGAGCAGGTGTTCCCCCCGGAATCGAAAGAGCGTGCCCGCATGATGGTGCAGAACCTCGTGCAGGCTTTGCGGTCTGATCTTGAAACGCTGCCCTGGATGGGTAACCAGACGCGCCAGCAGGCGCTTGCAAAACTGGCCGCCATCAATTTGAAGATTGGATATCCCGACAAGTGGCGCGATTATTCCGCCTATAAAGTCGACCGTGCGTCCTACCTGGAAAACGCCAGGGGCGGCAGTACTTTCGAGTTCCGCCGCAACCTTGCGCAAATTGGTAAGCCGGTGGATCGCAACGAATGGGGCATGACGCCGCCCACAGTCAATGCCTACTACAACCCAGAGATGAACGAAATTGTGTTCCCCGCCGGCATCCTGCAGACGCCCTTCTTTGATGCAAAAGCCGACGACGCCTTGAATTACGGCGGCATCGGCGCCGTGATTGGTCATGAGATGACGCATGGCTTTGACGACGAAGGCAGGCAATACGACGCCAAGGGCAATCTCCGCGACTGGTGGACACCTGAAGACGTGAAGAACTTCCAGGCCCGTGCCACTTGCATTGAGAAGCAGTTCGATAGCTTTACAGTTGAGGAGCTACACGAGAACGGCAAACTGGTGCTGGGTGAAAGTATCGCGGATCTCGGCGGGCTCACCATCTCTCATATGGCTTTTCAACACGCCCTCGCCGTCAAAGGTTCATCCGCAGCACAGCATAAAGTGGATGGGTTCACGCCCGAGCAGCGGTTCTTTCTCGCCTGGGCTCGCATCTGGGCCACGAATGCCCGGCCTGAATACGAACGTATGATGATATCGGTCGACCCCCATCCGCTGCCAAGATTCCGCGGCAATGGGCCGCTCCAGAACATGCCGGCTTTCGCTGAGGCTTTCAACTGCCAGGCGGGTAGTCCGATGGCGCGCCCCGCAAACGAGCAATGCAAAATCTGGTAAGCGGCGCTCAGGCGTTATGCGGCGGTGTGGAGTTTCTTAAATTTGCTTCTTATTGGCTGGCCGGCTGCACTGGTGAAGTGTCGTAAACCGTCACGCGAATGATGTTCTGTGGTGAGAAGACCGCCTCAGCAACCCGCGCGTATTTTGCGTCCATAGCGCTATGTAGCTCTTCTTCGGGCTTACCCGCATGGGACAGCACCAGCGCGACGCGATGCGCTCCCGCCAAGCTTGGTACCGCGTTTGAACCGAGCGGTGTTTCAATTTCGCGAGCTTTGCCGCGCGAATAGCGGTCGAACGGCAATTGCAGAAAACTTGGAGCCAGGATTACCAGGTCGGCGTTTTCCTGCCGCACAAATGCCGCTGCACCCGCCCAATTCTCTTTGCCGTAGCGGAACCGGTAGCGGAATAGTCCGCCCGGTGCAGCATAGTAACTGACCAGCGAAAAGCTAATTACTACTGCTACCATCGCGCTAACGATCCGCTTTGGCGAACTCGCGAGCGAGGCCAACCCCGCCGCTGCGATCATAAGTAAGAATACGCACTGAAACGCCAGATAGCGTTCCTGTGCAAGTTGCACCCAAGGCGCCAGCGCCAGCAACGTAGCCCACGGAATCAGAACGATAGCCGCAAAGAATATCTTCACATTTTTCTGCAGCGTCGCACAGCGCACACCACGCCACACCAGCCATGCGAATAAGCAAAACGCGGGCACCACAACGATTCCTTCTTCTCTTATTTTTTGTAACCACGGCTCCGCTTTTAACAGCCCGTCGGGCGCCGCAATGCCGTACCCCACGAAAAAACGCAACAGGCTAAGCGGCACCAGCAATGCCGGCGGCACGAATAGCCGTGATTCGCTATGGTATGCACGTGCAGCCCAAACCAGCCATGGCGCGAATGCGGCAACCGTCACGACGCGGCTGAGAATCCAGCCCCGAACGAAGCGCCGGTCGCACAGCCAGTAAACAATCTCGTGCGCCAACATCACAAACGCACCCAGGTAATGCGTGTACATCAGGAGAATGCATGTGGCGCAGTAGAGTGACAGCCCATGCGCGGTCCTTGCTATTCGGAAGAACGCCCACGTCGAAACGAGCGTCAGCAAGATGAAAAGCGAATAGTCCCGGTTCTCCTGCGAAAAAAAGATCAGGAACGGCGATGTTGTGATCAATATCAGGGTGGGAATTTCTGACCGTGGCGAAAAGTGCCGCGCCAGGGCTCCCGCCACAGGGATGGCCAGAATGCCAAATACGGCCGGCAGAAAACGCGTGGCGGCTGCCGAATCTCCGAACGACGCAATCACAAAGTGGAGCAGCGTGCGATATAGCGGCGGGTGCACGCTTTCAGCAAAAACGCAGTTCCAGAATGATCGTGACGCAAAAAACGCATCGGTGGCTTCGTCAAGCCATAGCGGCTGTCTTCCCAGTGCTGCAAAACGAAGCAGTGCTGCGACACATACCAAAAATAGAAGTAACCCACGGGTGGACGCCTGACCAGTCCCCAGCTTTGAGCTGGCACGTGCTGCACTAGCCGTTAGGGGTTCAAGTACGCTCATTTGTGTCTGCGGGGAATTCCGCACCTTCCGCGCGGGCCGCATTCAGAACAACAGAACACTCCCGTTCCCAATTGCGATGTGCTGTTTACGTCTGCTCGCGTAAATGCGTGCCACCCGTGGGTTCGCGCCGATCCGAACTTGCAAGCCAAGCTGACAGAGCTTCCTGCAGCGCATCCGCTTCTGCACCTTCGTACCGTTGCCGAGGCCAGAAGAAACCCCGCAAGCCATCTCCGCGCCGTCGGGGCACTACGTGAACATGAAAATGCGGCACGCTCTGGCTCACCGTATTATTGATGGCCACGAATGTTCCATCTGCGCTCAGCACTTCCTGCACGCCTCTCGACAACAACTGCACATTTCCAAAAATGGGGCCCACTAGTTCCCTCGGGAGATCAGCGAGCGTCTGGTAATGCGTTTTCGTTATCAGCAGGCAATGTCCTTTGAAAACGGGTCGGAAGTCGAGAAATGCGATAGAAATATCGTCTTCAAATACAATTTGTGCCTTCTCTTCACCGGAGGCAATTCGGCAAAACACGCAGCCCGTGCTCGTTGATTTCGGTGCACTGGTCCGCCGCCTCGGCATGTACAGAGTCTACTGCAGAACACCCGCGACATTGCAGTTGCGGCGGCTTCGCAGAAACTGCGGCAGAGTCGGCGTTTACCAATCGGAACGTGTCGCAGCAGGATTATTCACAAATACCATTAACACTGTATGTCCCGCTTCCGACCTTCTCCGCATAATTAGTCGTTTTTACAGGAACCTGTTCATCTTGCGAAATATTATTCAAATGCCCACCTTTGACGCGGAACGCGATGCAATACACATCATCATCGAGGCGCCGAAAGGCAGGCGGACTAAATTCAAGTACAACGAAAAACTGGAGATGTTTCAGGTCGACAAGGTTTTGCCTCCCGGCATCGTTTTCCCTTTTGATTTTGGTTTCTTACCTTCAACGCTCGGCGGGGACGGCGACCCCCTTGATGTAGCTGTGCTTACCGATGAGCCCAGTTTTGTCGGATGCCTCATATTGGGGCGTCTACTCGGGGCCATTGAGGCGGAGCAGACGGAAAAAGGCAAAACAAATAGGAATGACCGGCTCATTGCAGTGCCCATCTCGGCAAAGTCCGCAGAGTTGCAGGGTACAGTTACCGAGCTGAGTGAAAAAGTCGCTTCCCAGGTTAGCGAATTTTTTGTTGCCTACAACGCAATGCAGAAGAAAACGTTTAAGCCGCTGAATACATTAGGACCTGACAAGGCCCTCGGACTTGTGCGAGACGGAATGGCGCTAGCGCGCGACAAGGCGAAATGATCGTGCGAAAGACCGAATGCGGTTCCTAATTTTTGAACGCAAACGTTGCACATTTAATTCTTAAATCCACACGTGTAAAAGTTCGGTGAGACGCAAGCTTTGGTGCCCCGACCTATTGCTGATCGAATGAGACTTATCGACCCAAAACTTCGGACCCGCGGTTGCGCACATTTTCTGCCGGATAGGTGTGTCTTGCGATACGCCCTGCTGCCCAGGGCGATCTTCCTGCATTCGATAGGTTGCCCATGAAGCTGAGCCTTCGACTCATTGCGTCACTGGTGTTCAGCATCAGTTTGGTTACGTTTGTCGTCGCCCGTAACCAAGTGAAATCTGAAAAGGACAGGCTCCGCGCCGAACTGGCGCGCCGCGGCGCAATACTGGCCGAAAGCCTGCAGGAAACCGTCGAACCCGTTCTGCAGCGAAATTCCGTGAGCCAGCTGCGCCGCATCGTTGACCGGTTTGGCGATCGTGAGCATCTCGAAGGGGTGGCGGTCTATGACGCTGCCGGGAAAGTGCTCGCTGCCAGCCCTAAACTTGCTCACAACGCGGAGACTCCCCCGTCCGCTTTTGACGAAACCAAAACCACAGACATGGGTGTTGGCGCATTCGTAAAGTTCGGAGGCGTTCCGGCATACGTGTATGCCGTCCCGCTGCACCGGGATAATGGCGCGTTGTCCGGAGTTTTAATCACATTCCACAATGCAGCTTACATCGAGGCGCAAAGCACGCAAATCTGGCGCGAAGCTCTCTGGCACGTAATTGCGCAAGTTCTTCTGATCGTGCTGATCACTTTCCTGATCGTAAGGTCAACGATTGTCGGGCCCATTACCAAGATCTCACAATGGATGAAGGATTTGCGCGCGGGGAAAACTGTGCCGCTTCCGCAGCCCACTGCCGGCGATTTTCTTCAGCCGCTTACCATCGAAGCAGCTTCCCTGGCCCAGAGTCTCGCTGAAGCGCGTATGGCAGCGAAAGAGGAAGCCCGCTTGCGCGAAGCTGGCGACACCATCTGGACCGCGGAACGCCTGCGCGTTGGTTTGCGACGCCGCTTGCGGGGTAATGCTCTGTTTGTCGTGTCGAATCGCGAACCGTATCAACACGTGCGCCGCGGCAAGGACATCGAGGTCCAGGTTCCCGCTAGCGGCTTGGTCACGGCGCTGGAGCCGATCTTGAACGCCTGCGACGGCACCTGGATCGCTCACGGTTCGGCGGACGCAGACAGAGATACCGTCGATTTCCGCGACCGCTTGCGGGTGCCGCCGGATCAACCGCACTATACGCTACGCCGGGTTTGGCTCACGAAAGAGGAAGAGCAGGGCTACTACTTCGGGTTTGCAAACGAGGGAATTTGGCCGCTGTGTCATATCGCCCACACTCGTCCGAGTTTCCGCACCACCGATTGGGAGTATTACCGGCGGGTTAACGAAAAATTCGCCGAGGCCGTTCTGCAGGAAATCGAGCACGTCGAAGAGCCTTTCGTGCTGATTCAGGATTATCACTTTGCGCTTTTGCCGCGGCTCATCAAAAACGCGCGACCTGACGCTCGCATTGCAATTTTCTGGCACATACCCTGGCCGAATCCTGAAGCTTTTGGAATCTGTCCATGGCAGAAAGAGCTTCTCGATGGCTTGTTGGGCGCCGACTTAATCGGTTTTCACATTCAGGCTCACTGCAATAACTTTCTCGAAACCGTCGATCACTCGATCGAATGCCGCATCGAATGGGATCGCTTCGCCGTCAATCGCAGCAATCATTTCACCATCGTTCGGCCACACCCCATCAGCGTCGCCTTCCCCGAACACACCGAGGAGACTCGCGGCCTGATCGCAGGTCCCAGTCGGGGAGATATCCTCGAAAACCTCGGCCCGGAAGTCTTGTTTATTGGCGTGGGCGTCGACCGCATCGATTACACCAAGGGCATCGTCGAGCGATTCCGAGGCATCGAGCGTTTCCTCGATAAATACCCGCAGTACATTCGCAAGTTTAGCTTCGTGCAGTTCGGTGCCCCCAGTCGTACCAATATCAAGCGCTATCAAGATTTGCTTTTCGAGGTCGAAACGGAAGCCCAGCGGATAAACGCCCGGTTCCAAGCCGACAAGTGGAAGCCCATCGTTCTGCATAGCCAGCATCATGACCACCACGAGATCGAGCCTTACTATCGCGCCGCCGATCTCTGCCTGGTAACTTCTTTGCACGACGGCATGAATCTTGTAGCGAAAGAATTCGTCGCTGCGAGAGATGATGAGGATGGCGTGCTCATACTTAGCCAATTTACCGGCGCAGCGCGGGAATTGCGTGACGCGGTATCAGTGAATCCGTATGACACCGAGCAAATGGCGGAAGCAATTCGCCGCGCCCTTGAGATGCCGCCGGAAGAAAGACACGCGAAGATGCGCCGCATGCGTAGAACAGTTAAGGAACACAACGTGTACCGCTGGGCTGCCGATCTGATCCTGGAGCTCGCGGAAATTCGCCTGGATGCGCCGGAAATGGCGGAAGAGCTTCGCCGAACATGAGCGCGCGGGGCGGTCTCCTCGAAAAACTCGCGCCGGTCAAGGATCGTTCTGGACGTGTGCCGCAGAAATCGCGAGAAATCGACGCTCCTCGAGCTAATGGCGCCCCGAATGTACCCGTCTCACGACCGGCAGGCGAGCGCCGCCCCGCGGGGCCTGCGCGTTTGCGCCCGCTTTTTGATTGTTGGCCGGAAATAGCCGCCCGCGTTCGCCTCGCGACAGACCTCCGGCTGTTCCTCGATTTCGACGGTACCCTCGTCGATTTCCGTTCGCGCCCCGAGCAAGTCAGCATGGGTGATGAGGTGCGGCTTACACTTGAAAAATTATCCCGGCACAAGCGTGTGCATGTCGCTATGGTCAGCGGCCGCCGCCGAGCATCTCTGATGCAGCACGTCAGCGTGCCTCGCATCCAATATTTCGGCTTGTATGGCTGGGAGGGCGAAGTACCCTTACGCCTCTCTTCTTCAACAAGCCGCGCGCTCGCACGCGCGCGTCTGAAGCTTGGAGAGCTGCCGAATAAAGCACCGGGGATCTATATTGAAGACAAAGGTATGAGTCTCGCCGTGCATTTCCGCGAGGCTTCACACCAATCCCAACGCTGCGCGCGTGCGGAACTTCACAAATGGCTTGCGCACTTCCGCTCGGAGCTGCACATCATTCGCGCCAGCAATGTCTGGGAAATGGCCCCACGCCAGATTCGAGGAAAAGGGACCGCCATTAAGAACATGCTGGCCGCCGTTCCCGAACCCTTTTTGCCCTTCTATGTGGGTGATGACTTGACCGACGAATCCGTCTTTGCAGCTTTGCGTGATGGCGTCACCGTGCTCGTCGGCCCGCAGAGAGCCACGAACGCGCGTTTCATCTTGCGCAATTCTGACGAAGTATGCATATTTCTCCAAAGATTGGAGGCGGAACTTTCGTGAAAGCAGCGGAGCATCCGTTTCAGTTCGTCACCGGTTCTTACCTCACACGTATCGGCAATCAATGCGCAAAAACACTCGGAGAGTTGAGAAGCGGGCTTGAGCAATGCAGCGACGCGTCGGTGTTCTATCACACCTTTCAGAGTCTCGAGCGCCATCACTTTTTAACGGAAGGGTTCTCCAACGATTTTGCCCAATGGGTGCTCGCAGCTCTGAATCGTGCCGAGCTCGCCGAGCGCTTTTCGGCTCTGGATATCCGTAATTACCTCAGCTTGAATGCGCTTCGCACCGATTTGCTGCAGGTGACCGACGAATACTGCAGCGCCAATCCGAATGAGGTCGATCGGCCCGCTTTTGAGCCATTTTATTTTCTGGAAAGCGTCGAGGTCATGGTTCCTCTGCCGCTGGAGGCCTGGACTCTGCAGGAATTTCGCAATGGCCTTGAACACGTCAGCCACGCTTCCTTTCATTTTCATTTTTTGGTTTCCCGTCTGCGCCTCCAGTTGCAAACCAATGATTTTTCTCAGTGGTTCGAGAAAGAATTGGACTTGGGCACACTCGCACAACGCACCAATCACATCGACATTTATACGAACACCCTTGACGGTGCTAGAGCCAAGCTTTTCCAGTTCATTGACCGGGAGCTGTCTAAATGAGCCAAACCGCCGCGGACGTCCGAACGATTCACCTCGACGATTACGTCCCGTTGCTCGGGGCTGAGATCGAGGAGCTTCGAGCGCTTGCCGGGCGGCTAGCGGGGCGCTCGTTTCAGATGGTCAATTCCACCGCCATGGGAGGCGGCGTCGCTGAGATCCTGAACCGTCTCATTCCCCTGATGAAGGAACTCGACCTGAATACCCGCTGGGACGTTATTACCGGCGGCGAAGATTTCTTCGAGGTAACCAAAGCATTTCACAACGCGCTGCACGGCAATCCTTATCAATCGCGCAAAGAAAATTACGAGTTATTTCTTGCCACCAACGAACTTAATCGCCAGCGCCTCCAGCTCGACTCCGAGTTCATCGTCATTCACGACCCGCAACCCGTTGCGCTGATAGAGGCGAGGTCCGGCCGAAGCGGTCACTGGATATGGCGCTGCCACATTGATCTGTCGCATGCGAATCAGGAGGTATGGGGTTTTATCCGGCCCTTTGTGCACCGCTACGATTCTGCTTTGTTTTCTTCTCCAGCTTTTGCGAAGCAGCTTCCAATTCCCCAATACCTTTCATATCCGTCCATCGACCCTCTCTCTGATAAGAACATCGATCTCGATCCTGCCTTTGTCTCCAGTGTTGTAGAGCGATTTCAAATCGACCCTACGCGCCCCATCCTGACGCAAATTTCCCGATTCGACCGCCTGAAAGATCCCGCTGGTGTTGTCCGCGCCTATCAAATCGTGAAGAAATATGCGGATTGCCAGCTTGTGCTGGCGGGTGGCGGTGCGGCCGACGATCCCGAGGGCGACGTCGTATTGGAGGAAGTGCGCGCCCTGGCCAAGAATGATCCGGATATTCATCTCCTTAATTTGCCGCCCTGGAGTGCGCTCGAAATCAATGCTCTCCAGCGGGCTTCGACCATCGTGATTCAGAAAAGCTTGCGCGAAGGTTTTGGGCTCACCGTCACCGAGGCGCTCTGGAAGAAAAAGCCGGTAGTGGCTTCAGCGGTCGGAGGGATCCCTACTCAAATCGTGCACAAACACACTGGATTGCTGGTGCACTCGATTGAGGGCACCGCTTACCAGATTCGTTTCCTGCTTTCAAACCCCGCGCTGGCACAAAAACTCGGGGAGCAAGGCCACGAACACGTTCGCGAACATTTTCTCATCACCAGTAATTTGCGGCGTTATCTCACTCTGTTTCTCCACTCTGCTGAGGCCTCGCGTGCCCCTGGCGTACCCGGATAATGACACTTTAGCCGCATGCCTTGCGTCACCGTGGCAGGTTACTATCTGGCCTCGCCCGGTAACCGCTGTAGCGTGCGTTGGGCAACTCCAGACCACTTCATGCCATCTTTGTACCTGTCAAGCCAGCCTGCCGAAAAAAGACAGGCTGATCGGGAGTAACGACCATGCGTGTTCGAAGCCGAATTGCAATCCCTTTCGTAGCTCTTACGATTTGCCTCGGTGCGCTGGCTGCTTCCGCCCAGCGGGATGCGAACCAGCCCGGTACATCTCAGCCTCAGTATTCGAATAACTCGGATGCATATGCGGACGCGCCGCGCGATAGTGTGCCATCTGATCTGACGATTCCTGCGGGGACATTGGTTCCCGTCCGCGTGAACGAATGGCTGTCCAGTGACAGGAATCGCGCAGGCGACACGTTTAGCGCCACGCTTGATCAGCCGCTCGTCGTCAATGGCTGGGTGGTTGCACGGCGCGGCCAATCCGTCATCGGCCGCGTAGCCATCGCCGAAAAAGCACCCCGCGGAGGCGGAGAGTCCCGCCTCGGCCTGGAGTTGGCTGACTTAATCGTCGTTGATGGCCAACAGTTGCCGGTACGCACGGAATTGGTGCGCTCGGCAGCCCCACCTGCGCGAGGGCGCAACGCTGCTGCAGTAGGAACCACGGCCGTAATCGGCGCCGCCATTGGCGCTATCGCGGGCGGTGGTGAAGGTGCGGCTATTGGCGCGGTGGCTGGGGGTGCCGCCGGCGTAGCTGGCGTCATGGCCACGCGTGGCAGACCTACAGAAATTGCGCCTGAAACAGTGCTGACGTTCAGGCTGGATACGCCGCTTACGATATCCACTGAGCGCAGTCGGGTGGCATTTCAGCCCGTTACCCAGCGCGATTACAACCGCGACAGGGACGCCGATGCCTACGCGACTCCGCGCCGGCGCTACTCCGGTGGCGCGCCGCCGGTCTATGCTCCCGCACCGTACTACTACTCTTCGTATTGCAGCGGTTGGGATTGGTACTGTGGTCCGGCGCCCATTTACCTGGGCATCTACGGTGGTGGTTACCGCTTCGCTCCTGGATTTGGCCGAGGTTTCGGGCCACGATTCGGCGGCCGCCGCTTCTAACGCCTACGTCACCGCGATTTCGTACAGGGCCGCTCTCGTCACGGGCGGCCCTTTCGTTATACGAGATTCTCTAGTTAACGCTTATCTAGTCACCGCGCTTACTTGCTGAACTCAGCTTCGTTGACGTTGCGCGCGCAGCGTTGCTGTGCGCACATGCAACCCACGCCGCTCGAAGCAACTTAACGGTAGGTGAATTCCTGACTTGACAGCCGCCCATCGGTGACCTATGGTCAACTATGACTACTGGTCATATATGACCGTCAGACACAAACTCATCGCTGTTTCGCGTCGCAACAGACGGGCTGATGTCGGATGTCGTGAGCGCCGCAAGGCGGACATTCGCCGGCGCCTCTTTCGCGCCGCCCTGAAATTGTTTGCGTCGCGCGGTTTCAACGCCACCACCGTCGAAGACATCACCCGCACCGCCGACGTTGCGAAAGGAACGTTCTTTAACTATTTCCCTACCAAGGAGCACCTGCTCACGTCATTCGGCGAAATGCGTCTCAATATCATGCGTGCGGCCAGGACGGAAGCGCAACGCGCCCGCAAATCCACGCGCGAAGTTCTCTACCAACTTATTGTCAACCTGGCGGATGCTCCCGGTGAAAGCCGCGCCATGGCGCGTTGTATTCTCGCGGGCGGTTTGGGCGGTGAGCCCGTTGCCACGATTGTCGGCACTACGCTGGCCGAAGGCCGCCGAATCCTTTGCGATGCGATTGCGATTGGACAACGCCGCGGAGAGATTCGTCAGGACTGGCTGGCGGAAGATCTGGCCGGTTTTTTTCAGCAAATCTTTTTCGGCATGCTGTATCGCTGGACGCTCGATTCCCATCTAACGTTAACGCATTGCCTGGACAGCACGTTTGATTTGTTCTGGGCAGCGGCGGAGGCTCGGCCGCAGTCCAAGACTTCCCCAAAGAGATCATGATGAATTCAATGTTCAGCGCGACAGTGCGTCTGGTGCTCACAGGTTTACTCGTCACGTGCGGAGCCGCTGCTCAGGAAGGTTCGGGCCGCGAATTGCAGAATGCTCCGCGGACCGCGCGCTCAGCGGCGCCTGACACGGAGTTAAGTGCCCCGATCGCATCACAAAACCCGCTGCTCGGCAGTGTTCCGACAGGCACCGCAACCCAGGACGTCTTGTCGCTTTCCCTGGTGGACGCGATCGAGCGAGGCCTTCGGCAAAATCTCGCGCAACTTCTGAACAACGATACAGTCATAGCTTCTGAGGGCCAGGTCTGGCAGCGCCGCAGCGAATTACTGCCAAATGTTTCCGCGAACCTGTCGGAGCACGCCGCCCAAGTGAATCTCGCGGCGCAGGGATTCCAAAAAATCGCCGGCCGTTTCCCCGGATTTCCTCTAATCGTAGGTCCTTTTGGATACATGGACGTGCGCGCCGCTGCGAGCCAGTCTCTTCTGGATTTTAACGCGCTGGCCAATACTCGATCTGCGGAGCGCAATCGTGCGGCAGCAAAATTGAGTTATCAGGACACGCGTGAACTGGTCGTGCTTGTCGTAGGCGCATTTTATTTCCAGACGATCGCCGCCTCCGCTCGCGTAGACAGTACCGAAGCGGAACTAAAGACCGCGCAAGCGCTTTACCAGCAGGCCCAGGATCTGAAAACAGTTGGCACCATAGCCGGAATTGACCTGTTGCGCGCGCAGGTCGAAGTGCAAACGCGACAGCAGCAACTGATTGCTGCGCGGAATGATTTGGCAAAACAGAAAATTGCGCTTGCGCGCACCATCGGTTTGCCACTCGCGCAAAATTTTACTCTGTCTGACAATCCGCCATACGAGCCTCCGCCCGTCGTTACGCTCGAAGACGCACTCTCGCGAGCTTACGCCAGCCGTGCCGATTTGCAGGCTGCTGTCGAGCGTCAGAAATCAGCCGAATACGCGCGTCGTGCTGCTACAGCGGAGCATCTGCCCTCCGCCAGCGCCTACGGAGATTACGGTGTGATTGGCCCGACAGCGAGTAATTTGCACGGCAGTTTCAGCGCTTTCGTCGCTCTGCACATCCCAATCTTTGCCGGCAATCGCGCTCACGGCGACGCGCTCGTCGCCGAGGCGGCTTTGCAGCGCAACCGCCAACAGGTTGATAACCTTCGGGCGCAAATAGAGCAGGACGTGCGCACGGCAATGCTGGACCTGCAGTCCTCCTCCGATCAGGTCAATGTTGCGAAAAGTAATGTTGATCTCGCCGCGCAGACGCTCGTGCAGGCGCGCGATCGATTCGCCGCCGGAGTAACGGACAATATCGAAGTGGTGCAGGCGCAACAGGCTGTTGCGAACGCAACCGAGTCTTACATCTCGAGTCTCTACGCCTATAACCTCTCGAGGGTTCAGCTTGCTCGCGCGACTGGTTCAGCGGAACAAGGTATTCGACAGTATTGGAAGGGACAGGGACAGTAGCCATGGCCGACGATACCCAGCAGGTGCTTGTGAGCGACGCTCCGAAAGATCGCGCGTCAATTTCAGCGGAGTCTTCCCTTCAGCCGCCCGAGTCTCATCCTCCCCGGTCTCGACGCCGCGTTGCCCTGCTGCTTCTCGGCATCCTCGCGGTTCTGATCCTTGCAGGAGTGTGGATATGGCATTACCTCGGTGCGTATGAGTCCACCGATGATGCGCAGGTGGATGGTCACCTGAGCGCAATCAGCGCGCGAGTGGGAGGTTTCGTCACCAAAGTAAATATCGAGGACCATCAATTCGTTGAGAAAGGCGCGGTGCTCGTTCAGATTGACCCACGTGATTACGAACTGGCCGTGGATCGCGCCAAAGCGGAGCTCGCCCAAGCCGAAGCGACAGCGCGATCGCTAAATATTGGCGTACCGATCCAGTCGGTTGAAGCCGTGAGCCAGGTTTCTTCCACTGCGGCAGGACTCGCCGGCACCCGCGCAGCCGTTACGGCCGCACAGCACCAGTATGATGCCGCGCGATCACGCTTGCAGGAAGCGGAAGCGAACAACGCTCGGGCACAAGCCGATTTTGCGCGTTACCGCGAACTCGTGGCAAAGGACGAAGTTTCGCGTCAGAGATTCGAGCAGGCCGAAGCCTCAGCAAAAGCGGGTGCGGCCGCGGTGGAGGCAGCACGTGCCGCCGCGTCCGGTGCGGAGCAGCAGATAGCAGAAGCACAGGGGCGTCTGGCGCAGGCGGAGGCCGCCGTACAAGTTTCCGGTACCGGTACACAGCAAGTGGCTGCGACACGCGCCCGCGCGCAAGCCGCATTAGCGGCCGCACAGCAGCGACGCGCGGAGTTGCAGCAAGCGCAATTGAATTTACAATATTGCACGGTGGTGGCGCCTATGTCTGGCGTCGTAAACAAAAACGTGGAACCAGGCATGAACGTGCAGCCTGGCCAGACGCTCCTTTCCATCGTATCGCTCGACGATGTTTGGATTACGGCTAACTTCAAGGAAACGCAGCTCGCCCGCATCAAACCCGGACAACGCGTCACGATTTCGGCCGACGCGTATTCACGCTCGTACACCGGGCATATCGAAAGCATTGCCGGCGCATCGGGAGCGCGATTCAGTTTACTTCCGCCGGAAAACGCCACGGGCAATTACGTCAAAGTTGTGCAACGCGTGCCGGTAAGAATTGTCCTGGACCAGGGACAAAACCAGGACCATAGCCTCCGCCTGGGCATGTCAGTGACTCCGAAGGTGTGGGTGCGATGAGCGCATCGGCTGCGACACTTCCGGCGGAGCACGCGTACACACCGCCCGCAGTGAATCCCTGGATTATTGCGCTGGTGGTGACGCTGGCCACGTTCATGGAGGTGTTGGACACCAGCATCGCCAACGTGTCGCTGCCGCACATTGCCGGCGGACTTGCGGCAAGCCAGGACGAGAGCACGTGGATACTCACTTCTTACCTGGTATCGAACGCGATTGTGCTGCCGATGAGCGGCTGGTTCTCGTCATTGATCGGACGCAAACATTTTTATATGTCGTGTGTGGCGTTATTTACCCTGAGCTCTTTCATGTGTGGACTGGCGCCAAACCTGGGCACGCTCATTTTTTTTCGCGTGCTGCAGGGAATTGGCGGCGGCGGTTTGCAGCCCAGCGAACAATCGATCCTGGCCGACACATTTTCGCCGGCGAAACGCGGCATGGCCTTCGCTGTGTACGGCATGGCTGTCGTGGTAGCCCCTGCGATTGGTCCTACGCTCGGCGGCTTTATCACCGACAATTACAGTTGGCGCTGGATTTTTTATATCAATCTTCCCATCGGACTTATTTCGCTGCTGCTTACATCGCGGTTGATCACGGATCCGCCGCATTTAAGCGCGGGTAGCCGCAAGGGCATCAAAGTCGATTACATCGGACTCAGCTTGCTGGCGCTTGGTCTCGGCACCTTGCAAGTGGTGCTGGACAAAGGGCAGCGTGACGATTGGTTCGAGTCGCACTTTATCCTGATACTTACGCTGGTTTCCGTGGCGGCGCTGGTTGCGGTGGTGTTCTGGGAATGGCGGCACCCGAATCCGATCATTGACCTGAAACTTTTCCGTGATCGTTCGTTTGCAATTGGAAACTCAATGATGTTCATGCTGGGATTTGTGCTGCTCGGCACCACATTGCTGCTGCCGCTGTTTGCACAAACCATGCTGGGATACACGGCACGGGAGGCCGGACTCTCCCTGATGCCGGGTGGGCTGGTGATCATCATCTGCATGCCCGTAGTCGGATTTTTGTTATCTAAGTACGATCCGCGGTGGATGATGATGTATGGCCTGTCAGTCCTGACCGCTGCAATGATTTACATGAGCCATTTCAATTTATACATGGACTTCAAGCATGTGGCGGCGGCCCGGGTCATTCAGGGCATGGGCTTGGCCTTTCTGTTCGTGCCGATCAACACGGTGGCGTATTCGTATCTGCCACGCGAGAAAAACAATGCCGGGTCGGGACTGATCAACCTGGCGCGCAACGTCGGCGGCAGCGTCGGAATCTCGTTTGTCACTACGATGCTGGCACGGCGCACGCAATTTCATCGCAGCAGCCTTTCGTCTCACTTGAATGAGGCGAGCTTCCGTGTGCAGGCGATGCTGCATGGCGCGGCGTCTGCATTGCGGGCGCATAGTGGCTCCGGAGCCGTACAGCAAGCGTATGCGCTGCTGCAGGCGCAACTCGAGCGGCAGGCAACGATGCTGGCGTATATCGATAATTTCCATTTGATGAGCATCGTAACGTTGTGCCTGATCCCCTTCGTCTTCCTGATTAAGAAACCAAAGCGCGGCGGCCCGGTCGCCGTTCACTGATTGCTGGGTCATGCTGCCCGGCGAAATGTCGCCGCAATTTCGTCACAGCTCCAGGTCTGTTTCTACCGGCAGATCGTAATCCACAGCGTCGACTTCAAAACCGAATAAATTGCGGAATTCCCGCTGAAATACGCCGAAATCGGAGAGCGTGCGCAAATTCTCGGTGGTGACCTGCGGCCACAGGGCCGCTACTTCGGCTTGCACGTCGGAACGCATTTCCCGATCGTCGAGGCGAATGCGGCCATGCTCGTCCACATTCTGAAGGCCTGCGCTGGCGGTGAGAAAATCCGCGAAAAGGCGGCGCATCTGGTCGACAGGGCTCTCCTCGAGACCTTTGGCACGCATCACCTTTGAAAGCAAACTGAGATATAGCGGAACCACGGGGATGGCGGCAGATGCCTGAGTGACCACGGCTTTATTTACCGCAACAATCGCGTGACCCTCGTATTTGGGCGATAGCATGCGATCGAGCACAGCAGCGGTCTGGTCTAAATCCTGCTTCGCGCGGCCGATGGTGCCGTCACGATAAATTGGCCACGTAAGCTCCGGCCCGATGTAGGAGTAAGCCACCGTGCGTACACCGGGGGCCAGCAGCCCTTCTGATGCGAGCGCTTCGATCCACAACCGCCAGTCGTCTCCACCCATCACCGCAATCGTGTCGGCAATTTCTTTATCGTTGGCCGGCGGCAAGGTGACGTCTATCACTTTTTCGGAATCGAGCTCGATGGTGCGGCTGGAATACGGTTTGCGGATGGGCTTCAGCGTGGAGCTATAAACGACCCCGCTGCGCGGATCTGTGCGCTTCGGGGAAGCCAGGCTGTAAACGATCAGGTCAACGGGAGCGAGTTCACGGCGAATGATGGCCATCGCTTCGCGCTTGCATTCAGTGGAAAACGCATCCGCATTCAGATGGGCGGCAAAAAGGCCGTCGCGGCGAGCGAAGGCATCGAAAGCGAAGGTGTTGTAATAACCGGCAGTGGCACTCTTATTTTCGTCGGGCGGGCGCTCAAAAAAAACTCCGAGTGTGCGCGCATGGTAGCCCCACGCCGCAGTGATACGCGAGGCGAGGCCGTACCCCGTGGACGCGCCGATCACCAGAACATTGTGAGGCACCGTGTCACCGGCCAACGCCTCATGGGCGAGAGGAGGCGCGCTGGCATTGCCCACGGCGGCAGTTGTCTGGCCCGTAACCGCGGCAATTTGATGCGCAACATTAAGCCGGCAGCCTTCGGGGTGAGCGTTCACACAAATGAATCCGCGGGAGCGGCGCTTTATGACTTGTCTAGGCATATGTAGTTTTAATCATTGCGTTTGTGACGCCGCAATCGTTGCGCCGCCAATGCGAATCAATGACGGTGACACGGTACGCTACAGCGAGATGGCGTGATTTGTCCACAGGCTGCTTGGTGCGACACGCGTTCGTCTTTTGTCGCGATGGAGTACCACTCGCGCAAATGTGGCGGCACCCTTCCGGCTTTATGCGTGGCGTGTCGTTCAACCGGAATCAATTTGCGGCGGTCAAGCAAAACCGTATAGCATGTCAGGACATTCCATGCGCCAAAGAATTCTCATTCATGCGCGGTTCGCGACTTCGCAGGAGGTCGCCACCATTCTCGGTGTTTCCCAAACTCGGATACGAAAGTTGATTGGGTTGCTGGGCTCACGAGACACAAAGCAGTCACTCAACAAAGCGTCCAGCAACAGACCCGTAAAGAGCAGTTCGGCACGCAAGAGAGTGCCCAGACCTGGTGCGAACCTTTCGAAGATGAAGAAATCGTCAGCGAGACGTCATGGGACGCGAACGCGGCCGCCCCGCTGACGTTTTTCTCAACATTCCTTACGACCAGAAATCCGAGAGGTTGTATCTCGCGTACATAGCAGGTTTGTGCGCGTTCGGGCTGGTTCCCAGGGCAGCTCTGGAAATTCCCAGGCAGACCGGGCGATTGGACCACATCTTAGCGTTACTTCGAGCGTGTCCATTCGCGCTGCACGATCTATCACGCGTGGAGTTGGACCGGCGGCCTCCTCGCACACCTCGGTTCAATATGCCTTTTGAGCTGGGATTATCGGTGGCGTTGCGAGCTCTTGGACCACGGAAGCATGCTTGGTTCGTATTGGAAGCAAAAGACCACCGGCTCGCCAAATCGTTGAGCGATTTGAATGGCATACACCCTCATATCCATCATGGTAAAGCCGCAGGAATATTCAGAGTGTTAGCAAATATTTTTGTCAGACGGGACCGGCAACCCACTGTTCAGCAAATGAACCGCGTTTATCGGGACCTGACGGGCAGTCTTTCCGAAATTTTGCGAAGCTCAGGGGCGCAGTCCTCGTTTGGGCCACGAGTCTTCAGGGACTTGTGTGTGGTTGCGAGCGAATCCGCCGATCGAAATGTGCGATGAGTGGTGCGGCTTCCGCTGATAATGAGCGTCCCCATGAATTTTTACGAAAAAAGCCACACCCGGCAAATTTGCTCGGGTGTGGCTTGGCTGCCCTCTGTTTTGGTGTTGCGTCGACGCCTGATCGAGTTCGCGGCGCCACTTACTTTAGTCACCTCGCTCACTTGGGTTTTCGTTGCTAAAAGTTGCACCGTTGTCGGTCACCATCGCCGTTACTTCGCGGTACTCGGAAAGTTCGCGTCGATCTTTTTCTGGATATACGAAGCGATTCCCGGTCACCAGGCCTGGGTATGTGAAGCTGGTCAGTGCGATCGGCTGACCGGTCCCGCGCTCGACAAACGTGAGAACGATGTCATCTGAAGGATCGCGGCGTTCGCTGTATTGCGTGTTCACTGTCGCAACGACATCCGTCCGATCTTCGTTATACACCGTTATTGCGTTCACATTGGGAAAGTCGCCGTGACCGGCTCGCACAAACCAGTAAGTGCCCGCGGGCAACGTGTGCCCCGGAATCTCAACGGCTTGACCAAAGGTAAGCCGTGTCGCACGGTCGATATCAGACGCGTGAGCAAGGGCACCCGCAAATGCAAAGGCCAACAATAATGCGGCCATGCCTACCTTGCGTGTGATTTTCGACTTCCGTTTGCTCTCATTCTTATTGTCTCGTTTTTTTTGATGTTTTCGCTCTTTCATGGGTAGCTCCTTTCGCGACGGCGCGCGCCGTCAGAGCTGTTCTTCTGTATCTGTAAATGTGACGCGCAAAAGAGGGGCCAAGGTTGCCAATTTCTGCGTCGCGCAAATACAGGTGAGGCGAGGATTAGGAGAGTACATTTAACGCACAATCCTGCGATGCCGCTAGTCCATGGAACTTTTTGCGGTCCTTGGTGCAATTTTGCACGGCAAATTTGCCTCAGTGGTTATATTGATGGAACGCCGGGGTTTTTACGTAGGTGATAAAAGTTGCAACCGCATAGAACGGAACGGTTTTCTTCGAGCCAGTGTGGTCGTACAATTTAGAGATGAAAACATACATTTGTCTTTTATTTTTTGCGTGTGCGTGCGCCGCTGTGCCAGCCCGGGCAACGGACTTAACTCTATTCGGCGGCATACAACAACCCGGAAAACTGACGGTGCGATCGGTTACGAACACGGCGGTTACACTCGACCCGCCGACGTTTGGGATGTATGGACTTCGTTTGAGTTACGGCCGGGTGTTTGGAACCGAGCAAACGCTGGCGTACAACCCGCGGTTTATCGCAAGTTCGACGCACGCGGTGATCTATACGAGCAATTTCATTGTTCACGTACCGCTTCCACGGGTGCGTCCATACGCCACGATTGGGCTGGGAAGCGCCTTCGTGGGCGGAGGCCCACTGCAGACGCTAAAGGGATCGAAGTTCGCGCTGAATTACGGAGGCGGACTAAAGGTGAAACTGGCGGGTCCGCTCGGAGCGCAATTTGATGCGCGCGGATATCGATATTGGGGATTTCAGGGTTCGCAATTAAATGCGGTAGAGGTGAGCATTGGTGTCATGCTGGCGTTCTGAGTTGCAACTGTTGCAGTGAACGTGACGGGAGCATTTCCGCCGGTCACAGACCTCGTTCATTTCCGCGATCGAGACGAATCTAACTAAGGTTTTCGAGTGGTGAACGCGAGCTCGAGCAGAGTTTTCTGTTCGAGCTCGTGTGCTTTGTGCGAACCGGTTGCGGGACTCGCGCTCGCGGAGCGTTTTACGGAGCGGACCGGGTGCCGCGCCGCGAGACGTTTGATGCGCGGAAACACGTAAAACAGCGCACCCATATTGGCAGGCTCTTCCTGGACCCAGACAATCTCGCGCGCATCGGCATGGCGCGCAAATTCCGCTGTTAGCTCAGCCTCGGGAAACGGGTAAAGCTGATCGAGGAGCACGATGGCGCTCTCCGTATCGCCGCGCCGTTCCCGTTCATGGCGCAATTCATGGCCAATCTTGCCGGTGCAGACCAGAATGCGGCGAGCTGCGCCAATTTCTGCGTCGGGCACCACGTTAAGAAAGCGGGGGCGGGCGAAATCGGCGAGCGGCGAACTAGCATCCGGGTGACGCAGCATGCCTTTTGGCGTGAAAACGATGAGGGGTTTGCGCCAGAGTCGCAGAGCCTGCCGACGCAGCAGGTGAAAATATTGAGCGGCGGTGGAGGGTTGGCAAACCTGGATGTTGTCTTCGGCGGCGAGTTGCAGAAAACGCTCGATGCGAGCGCTGGAATGCTCGGGTCCCTGGCCTTCGTACCCATGTGGCAGCAGCAGAACGACGCCGGACGGCAAATCCCATTTGTCTTCGGCGGCGGAGATAAATTGATCGATAATGACCTGCGCGCCATTCGCAAAGTCACCGAACTGCGCTTCCCACGCTACCAGCGCTTCCGGGTAATCACGGCTGTAGCCATATTCGAATCCCAGCACGCCCGCTTCGGAAAGGGAAGAGTTGAAGATTTCGCAGCGCGCTTGTGTTGGATCGAGATGCTGCAGTGGCACGTACTCGGCTTCGGTTTGGGTATCCACAAGCGCGGCGTGCCGCTGGTTGAATGTGCCGCGGCGCGTGTCCTGGCCGGTGAGGCGAACAGGTGTGCCAGCGCGTAACAGCGTGCCGAAAGCCAGAGCTTCGGCCATGCCGTAGTCTACGGGCCGGGCCCCGTGTCCCATCTCCAGGCGCTGTTCGAGCAGGCGCTTTACCTTGGGATGAATCGCGAATCCCTCGGGATAACGTGTGAGGCCAGCTGCGACTTCGCCGAGCGCGGCGGAGTCGATCCCGGTATCGACTTCAAGATCGGCGCGGTAACGCCCTCGTTTGTAAGGGGTCCAATATTTCGGTAACTCGTGGAGCCGGGGATGCTTGGTGACCTTGCCGGCGGCGTTCAGCCCCTCCTCCAGCTCGGCGCGAACTTTAGCCACGATGGGAGCGGGATCGGCGCCTATCTGCTGGGCGTAAATCTGCCAGAGCAGCGGATGTTCTTTGATTTTTGCATATAGCAGAGGCTGAGTGATGGTGGGATCGTCGACTTCGCTATGGCCGTGGCGCCGGAAACCGATCAAATCGACGACGACGTCGCTGTTGAATGCGCTGCGATAATCGGAGGCGATTTGCGCGACTCGCAGGACGGCATCGAGGTCTTCACCGTTGACGTGAAAAATCGGAACGGACTGGCGATTGGCAATGCTGGACGCGAAACGCGAAGAATGGAGCTGCGCCGGTGGCGTGGTGAATCCCAGCAGATTATTGACAATGATGTGAATTGTGCCGCCCACCGTGAAGCCGGAAAGATCGGCGAGATTGAGCGTTTCGGCGAGAATGCCCTGTCCGGCGAAGGCGGCATCACCGTGGATCAAGATTGGGAGCACCAGTTTGCGGCCGAGTTCGCCGACGCGTGCCTGCTTGGCGCGCACGCGGCCCACGGCTACGGGATCGACGGCTTCGAGATGGCTGGGATTGGAGACCAGGTGAATATCGAGCGCCTGCTGATAGGCCGCGCCGGGCGTCGCGGGCGGCCTATATTTCCCGGTGGCGCCCACGTGGTATTTGACGTCGCCGCTCCCGAGCACGCTGCGCGGGTCGACGTCCTCGAATTCCGCAAAAATTTCGGACGCGTGACGTCCCACCGTATGCACCATCACGTTGAGGCGTCCGCGATGGCTCATCGCGAGTACCACCTGCTGCACGCCGGACTGCGCGGCACTCTGCAGCATGCGATCGAGCAGGGGAATCAGCGCAGCCAACCCTTCGAGCGAATAGCGCTTGGTGCCGATGTAACGCGAGTGCAGGACCTGCTCGAAAGTTTCGGTGCGAATCAGTAGATCGAGAACGCGGGCGCGATCAGGCGCGGGGAATTCGCCTTCCATGTGCTCTGCGATCCATCGGGAACGGCTGGGATCGGCGATATGCATGAACTCGGCGCCAATCGTGCCGCAGTAAATCCGGCGAGCCTGGTCGGCGAGTTCTCCGCTGAGCGCGAGGTCGGCGCGCGCGATTGGCGTCAGGAAGCCGAGGGGATCGAGATTCGCAGCCAGATAGCCCCACTGGCGAAATGGCGCGAAGACCCATTCCCGGTCATCGTGAACCTCGTTACGAGCCCCGTCGTGAACCTGCTCGTGAAGCTGTTGAGCGTCGTGAGTGCGCAGCTCTGGCGGCTGCGACGGTTCAGCTGCGTTGCTGGATTCGGAGTTGAGCAGTTCTCGGGAATGGGTGATCTTGGACATGAGATTTTCAGATGTGCAGGGCCCTACGTTTAATTCTAGCAGACCCGAACTGTGCGGGGCTGGGGTGCCCCGGGGTGCATGCGCTTACAGCTATTTGCCGTAGATTTTCTGGATTTTGGTTGCCAGATCGAAATCGTTCGCAGTCAAACCTCCGGCACTGTGCGTGGACAAATCGATTACGACCTTATTCCACGCATTGGACCAGTCCGGGTGGTGGCCCATAGCTTCAGCGGCCAAAGCGACCTGGGTCATGAATCCGAAAGCCTGGGAAAAATCGGCAAATTCGAATTCGCGGTGCAGCGCGTCTTTCTGGATGCTCCAGCCTTTGACCTTCTCGAGATTCGCAGAAATCTCCTGTTGGTTGAGCTTGGTGGGTTGCATGGCGGCTCCTTACTGAACTGTAAACGGGATGGAGGCTTCGGTCTTTTCCCACATCAGAGCCAGGATCCCTTTATTGGCGCCTTGGGGGCGCACTTCAATCTTAAGTGTTTCAACGGGAGCGGCGAGCGTCTTCAGGTTCATTTTTGTGCGGCCGAGATCGCGCGATGGGTCGTAATCGAGATGAAACTGTCCCACTTCTTTATTGACGATGAGCTGCCACTCATTAGCATTCGGCAGCGTCCAGATAGTGTAACTGCCTGCGGGCAGCTTGAGAGTCCCCATCTCGAGACTGCCTTCGGTGGTGATCTTGGTGGCAAAGTTCGCGCCGGTACACCAGACTTCGCCGTAGGGTACGAGGCCGCCCATGATTTTGCGTCCACGCATCGAGGGCGCGTAATAATCGATGGTGATTTTCTTGCCGGCAATGGTGGCTTCAGTGTTTGTGGGCGGGCTGGTATATGCCCTGCCAAATTGCGCGTGAGACGTCGTGCCGACGACCGCCACGACCGCGATGAAAATCACAGAGGCAAGAGCAACGATCCTCATTTTTGTATTCATCATCAGGAGCCTTCTCATGAGGGGAACCTCCACTGACACATCCTACATTACCATTATCATGGCGCGCGATGGAGCGGCTATTCAGGGGACTTGGGCGGCCTCAGGACGGCTCGTTGACCACTGTAATTTGCGCGCACCGAAATTAGATCGTCGTGGGATAGCTGAAGCTCACTGCAAATTTGGCTAATCTCGTTGTCTTCCACCGTGGAAATCAGTTCGTCGGACGATACGGCAAATAGGCAGTGCAGCAGCGCGATTTTCTGCTCGCGAGTGGCGATGCGGTTGAACTCCCGTGTGACCATGAAATCTTCAGTTCCGCCGAACAGGATGCTCTGCGTTTTGGCCATCTGAACCACCAGGACGGCTTGCTCTTCGGGCAATCCGCCGCGCTCCATGATGATGCGTTCGATGATGCGGATTTCGGAGGGGCTGATGTTGAGATCGGCGCGCGCCACCCTGCATAGAATGAAGGCAAACGCGGCGATGTACCGGGCTTTCTCCACATCCATCTGATCGAGGGCGGCGACGATCTTGCGAACCGTCTCCGTCTCCGTCGCCGGAGCAGCCGAACTGCTCTTATTCGCCGATAAGCCGAGAAATTCTGCGATGGACATAGCAACCTCCTCTGAACCGAACAGCCGGCATGCAGGCGGACGCGGGTGTGTCGTGAATGAATTCCAGCGTGCCTGCATCGCAATTGTACCGAGTATTCAGTCGGCGATGAACATTCGACGTTTGGTCTCAGCTAATTGCGGCAAAGCGATTGAACGGCGGCGCGGTATGCTTTATGTTTCTTGCCGATGCTGACGCGCAAGTTTGCGACGGCCGCTTAGTTCAATCGCATGGGCTGCGCTGGATACCCGGTTATAGATTGCGACAATCCAGCGCAAATGGAGAGTGTTGTGAAAAAGAGAATTCGCGCGATTCAATATGGTGTCGGCCCCATCGGCGGTGCACTGGTGCGCCTGATGCGCGAAAAACGAGGCATTGAAGTGATTGGCGCGATTGATACCGATCCGGCAAAGGTGGGACGCGACCTGGGCGAAGTGGTGGGCGCGGATGACGCGCCATGGGGCGTGGCGATCTCGAACGACGCCGTAGGAGTGCTGGATGCGGGCGCCGACGTGGTGGTGCACTCGACGTCATCTTCGCTGCCTTCAGTTGCGGACCAACTGATGGCGTGCCTGGAGGCGGGATCATGTGTGGTATCGACCTGCGAAGAGCTGGCGTATCCATTTCACAAGCACCCTAAATTAGCGGCGCAACTGGATGAGCAGGCAAAAGAGTTTGGAGTGGCGCTGGTGGGCACCGGCGTGAATCCGGGATTCGTGATGGACAAGCTGCTGTTGACACTGAGCGCGGTGGCGCAGCGGGTCGAATCGGTGCGCGCGACGCGTATTGTGGACGCGGGAAAACGGCGGCTGCCGCTGCAGAAAAAAGTGGGAGCGGGATTGAGTGAGGACGAATTTCGGCAGCAGGTTGCGGCCGGCGTTATCAAGCATCACGGATTGCCAGAATCGATTGCCATGGTTTCCGATGGCCTGGGGCTGGGCGTGGACGAGATCACCGAGACGATTGAACCGGTAATTGCGAGCGCGAATGTGCGTACGGAGTTTCTCGAGGTTGCCGCGGGTCGGGCGGCAGGCGTGCACCAGATTGGCCGCGGCTTATCCGGAGGCCGAGAAAAAATCTACATGGAGCTGCAGATGTTCGTTGGAGCGACCGATCCAAGAGATACAGTGGAAGTGCGGGGAGTGCCAGACATCACCTTAACGGTGCCGGGCGGAACGCACGGAGACTTGGCGACAATCTCGGTTGTGGTCAATTCGATTCCGCTGATACTTGCGGCCCGCGCCGGCCTGCGCACCTCAAACGATCTGCCGATGCGATTTTTCTCGCCAACTGCCGCGCCCTAGCCGCGATCACTGCTGCACAGCTCTGCCCTATGCAATGCGCTGGCGCGAAACCGCGGCAGTACGAGCGCGGCAAATGTGCGTCAGCGTTTGACTGATTCTGCTTTAGCCTTTTCCCAGTACCGGCCGATGGCGGCGTAATCGAGATCTTCGTGCGCTGCTTCCAGGACCGAGCCGTATACGTTGCGAATCGCTTCTCCAGCGGGCAACGGAACGCGCAACTCTTTCGCCAGATCGAGTGCGAGCTTCACATCTTTGTACATCAGCCGCAGAGGAAAGCTGGGCGCGTAGTTGCGCTCGAGCAGCATGGGCGCCTTCACATCCAGGACCGGGGCTCGCGCCATGCTTGATTGCATCACCTCGACAACCCGCGCTCCTGCGACTCCGCCAGCATCAGCCAAGGCCAGCGCCTCGGCTAACGCATCGACTTCGAGTGCGAGTAGCAGGTTCATCGACAGCTTAACGGTTTGACCGGCGCCGTGCGGACCCAGATGAAACCAGCGCTTGGCGATTGCCGCGAATACCGGCTCGACGCGCGCGAGCACTTCAGCGGGTCCTCCGACCATCATCACGAGTTCGCCCTTCTCCGCGCCCCACGTGCCGCCGGTGACAGGTGCATCGAGAAAGTCGACGCCGCGCTCGGCGCAGGCTGCCGCTTCGCGCCGGGCAAGCGCAGGCGAAATGGTGCTCGAATCCACGAGCACGCTGCCGCGCCGCAAACCTGCAAGCGCGCCATTGTCGCCCCAGAGCACCTGTTCGACGGCCGGGGGATCGCTGACAATCGTGAGCAGAACGTCGGCGGCTGCCGCCGCTTCGCGCGGCGTCGCCGCCATGCGGGCGCCCTGAGCCACTAACGGTTCAGCGCGTGACGCGGTGCGATTCCAGACCGTCACGTCAAAGCCTTTTTTAAGTAGGTTGGCTACCATGGGCCGGCCCATCAATCCAAGTCCGATAAATCCGACGGCTGTTGTCACCTTGCGCCTCTTGCAAAATTTCTACGGGATGAACTTGTCTATCTTCTGATGGAAGCGCGCGGAACACAATTGCAATGGAAGCGGATGTGAATAATAGCTGGAGAGCAGCCGGCCGGCATATCGAGCAAGCTGAATGCTGTAACTAGTCCGGACGGGCAGTAATGATTCACTGCGTTTCGCTGCGCTCTAATACATACGCGGCCGTGCGGGAGTGCTAGCGGATGTCTGGCGGGTGCAGCGGCCAGGCCATTGGCTCGGGTGCCGTGCTTTCGGTGAGGTCGACGATGGATTGATACGGTATTTCCCACCGGCAGGTTTTCGTGGTTTGCTGCTGGCTGAAATGATTTTCGAGGAAGATCGATTTGCCGGAATCGGCAGCAAGAATACCGGTCGCCGGCAGGAGGAGTTCTCCCGCGCGGTAATGAACCGCGATACTGCGGCCGAGTAATGCAGAATAACGCGCCATATTACAAGTCTGGCGGCGAGGCGAAGGAGGGTCAATAGTACCTATGGGTGGTGCTTTGAGGCGTCCCACTTCGGGAATGGCCTTACAGCGCTGGCAATTGCCAGACGTCAGTGATGCGCGCTGGCGTGTGGGTCGGCGTGATGTGGCGCTGCCGCGGTAGGGACAGGGAGTTCAGGAGCGATGCACAACTCCGCAATCAAGAGCAGCACCAAAGGCGTGACGGCGCCGAACGTCAGAATGGCATAAAACTCAGGCAGCACCCACGCCAAGTCTCCGCCGAGTGTTCGACTCGAATACCAGACAAGAAATGCGGCGAGCAGACCTACCCAAACAGCAATCGAGCGGCTGGTCGAGTCGACTTCAAGACGCGCGCCGCAATGCGGGCATTGGAAGCCGTCGGAATAGGCATCGACGCGCAACGCCGGCACGAGTTTCATGCATTGAGGACAAGTTCGAGCAGCCACCGGTTCACCTCGTTTCGGATCTGTTTGCCACGTACCGTTGCCACGTGCGGCGATCGCGAAGACAGGAAACGATAGCGCACTTGAGGGCGAAGCGAAAGCGCTTCGCGTTTATGCGAGTTGCGCGACCGTTCAGGGGACGAGGGCAAATTCCACGCGACGCCGCATCGGATCGATACGATCGGCACGCACGCGCACACGGCCGCCCAGTTTCCAGATGCGCTCGGCGCCGCTGCGGCCGGCAGACCGGCCCGCGACAATTGCATGGTCGCGATCGCGGTAGAAACAGTTGCCACCCACTTCGTCTTCAATGCGATTCATGGGCACGAGACCTTCCACAAAGATCTCCATCAACTCTACGAAAAATCCAAACTTCTGCACGGAAATTATCAGAGCGTCGTATTCTTCGCCGAGATGCTGCTCCATGAATTGCGCGGTCTTCCAATCGATCAGCTCACGTTCGGCTGTTTCCGCGCGCCTCTCGGCTTCAGAGGTTTCGAGAGCGATGGCGGAAAGCTCCGTCCGGCTGTACGGTCCGCTTTCGGCGGCGGGCGCGTCGGGGTGAGCGAGAGCCCATTTGAGTACGCGATGCACGATCAAATCAGGATAGCGGCGAATCGGTGATGTGAAATGGGTGTACTGATCAAACGCGAGGGCGAAGTGGCCCAGCGGATCGACGGCATACCTCGCCTGCTTGAGAGAGCGCAGCATAAGGTATGAGAGGATGCGTTCCTCGGGCTTCCCTGCGATTTTTTTTGTCAGCTGCTGATAGTGCTGCGGGCGAATCTGGAAGTCTTCCGTGCCCCCTGCTGAGACCACCATCGCTTTGTCCCGACCGCCCGCACCTCGGCCACTGCGTCCGGAACGATCAGGACGCGATCCGCGCCGGTCGCGTGCTGGAGCTGCCCGGCCATGACGCACGGTAAGATGTTTTTCCGATAAGCCGGGTACGCCGAGGGAATAGCCAAAAGCGAGCGCCAGCTCTTCAAATTCAAGGACCTTCTTGGGATCGGGACGTTCGTGGACACGATGCAACGAGTGCAGCCCACGCTCCTCCAGATACCGAGCGACGGCCTGATTGGCCGTGAGCATGAATTCCTCGATAAGGCGATGCGCAATGTTGCGTTCGCTACGCACGATGCCCGTGATCTTTCCTTCCAGATCGAATGTGAGAACGCGTTCGGGCAGATCGAAATCCATAGAACCGTTACGGGTACGCCGAGCGTTCAGGATGACAGCGAGGTCACGCATGGCGCGAAAACGCTCGGCCAGAGATGCGTATCGTGAATTTGCCTCTGCGTCACCTTCAAGAACCAGGTTGACGTTCGTGTAGGTCATGCGCTCGGCGGAACGAATCACGCCCGGCGTAAATTCGGCATGAGTGATCTCACCTTGCGCGTCGAGATCGAGTAGCGCGCTCATGACCAAGCGGTCCTCGGCTGGCTTTAGCGAACAGATGCCGTTTGACAATTCCTCGGGAAGCATCGGCACGGCGCGATCGGGAAAGTAAACCGAAGTGCCGCGGAGCCGCGCTTCGGCGTCAAGGCGCGAATGTCGTGCAACGTAGTGGGCCACATCGGCGATATGCACCTGCAGATGCCAGCCAATTGCGCGCCGCTCTACGTACACCGCATCGTCAAAATCGCGGGCGGTTTCACCATCGATGGTCACGATCGGCAAATGGCGGAAATCGCGACGCCCGTCAGTTTCGGCCTCTGTCACAGGTCGAGCGATACGGCGCGCCTCCTCCAAAATTTCGGGATCGAATTTGTGCGGCAGGTGATGTTTGCGGATAAGAATTTCAATATCGACGCCAAACTCTCCGGGCCGTCCTAGTATTTCGATCACGCGTCCGGCAGGCGGAACGCCGGGGCGTGGAAATCGCGTGATTTCGACATTCACAACCGCCCCGTCCAGCTCTGGAATACGTCCAACCGCAGTGCCTGCAGTTTTCGAGTGGGAAAGTTGCTTTTTCTTGCCGCTGCGTTCTGCTTCAACGGGTTTTTCCGGCGTGAGCATCCCATAAACGGCTCGAAATTCGGGAGTCATCTCGTCGCCGGGCGGCACGACGATTTGTTGGTGAAGACGGCTTTCGTACGGAAGAACGACATTACCGTGCGGCCCGTAGCGAAACACTCCGACGACTGTGGGGTGTGCGCGTCCGAGCACGCGCAGCACGCGTCCTTCGGCGCGGCCTCCGCCTCCGCGCGCGAACTGCCGGCGTTCGATGCGGGCGAGAACGCGGTCACCATGCATTGCGTCACCTGATTGATCAGGTGGGATGAAAAGATCGCCGTCGAGATCGGGCCGCGGAGTCTCGGGAACGACAAAGCCGTAGCCATCGTGATGGGCAACCAGGCGGCCGGTGATTAAATTGGGATCGCGGCTACGCTCGGCTCCGGACACTTGCACGGCTTGTCCTAATGCTGATGCTGATGCCGCAGCGCGACTGTCGGGGCGGCGCTCGCTGTGCTTGCCGTCTCTTCTGCGAGCGTGGGTGCCGCGGTGTTGATCATCGGCTGCCGGTTTGGCACTGGCTAGGCGATACCGGCCCCCGCGAACTTCCTCAATGAGCTTGCGGCGTTTCAGGTGCGTGACTGCCTTTGCCAACGCACGGCGTCCGGCGTGGCGAAGTCCGAGCGCAGAGGCTATCTCACGCAGACTGGCCGGATTCGACGAGCGGCCCAGGAAGGTGAGCACATCATCATCGGTGAGAGGCTCTGGGTTCGCCATATCAGCTATTGTAGCTGGAATTGCGGACTGTGTTTGGCGGGTCCGTTTGTTACCGATTTTTCGAACAGAATCGTTCCTTGAACACAGCGCTACCGTGGTCTGCCAAGCGAACAACGCTTCATTCTGGAAGCAGCGCAAACGTCCACACCGAGCCGCCTGGAGGAACGTTTTTTAGCAAGTCGCGCGCCTGATTGGCGTAAATTCCGCCCAGGCCCGACAAGATCGTGACGTATTGACGACCATTATGCGTGAACGTGATGGGCTGAGCGTTCACGCCCGACCCAGTCTGGAATTGCCAAACCGTTTTGCCTGTATCGGTATCGATGGCGATGAATTCGCCCGTTTCTTTGCCGGTGAAGAGGAGACCGCCGGCGGTGGTCATGATCGCGGACCACTGTGGCTTTCCAGCACAGTGGGATCCGAAGCTTGGAATTCACGTGACTTGAAGTCGCGGC